>MDTA01165153.1_pt1 | contig 24126 bp, 25 predicted proteins | sample 811151 | NCBI WGS metagenome assembly MDTA01 (sample SAMN05326648, study PRJNA326480) | marine metagenome | isolation source: seawater | place: Indian Ocean: South | collected 2010
ATTTTTTATGAGTTTGATATACAATTCATGGATAAGACGCATAATATTTTTTTGATTTATTGATTTTTCTTATAAAAATAATTAATTTTGTCTGATATCCTTTTGATCTCATTTTTTTTTAAAAATTGATTTACCGGAAGAGTTAAAATCTTTTTTGCTTGATTCTCTGCATATTTAAAATCTCCTTTTTTATATCCTAAAAATTTAGCTGCAGGTTGAAGATGAATAGGAATTGGATAATGTATTGCTGTCATGATGTTATTTCTTTGTAAATATCTTTTAAGCTGATCTCTTTTATCAACTTGAACAACAAAAGTATGATAAGAATTAAATTGATAATTTTTTTCAGCTGGAATAAATATATTTTTGGGATCCAAATATCTGTTATAAAGTTCAACATTTTTTCTTCTTTTTAAAATTACATTTTTTAAATTTTTCAATCTATAATTTAAAACAGCAGCTTGAACATTGTCCATTCTTGAAACATGGCCAAATCTTTTAACTTTATTTCTGTCAACCATGCCGTGATTTCTAAGCTCTATAACCTTTTTATAGATCTCAAAATTATTTGTGGTTAAATAACCAGAATCGCCTATAGCATTTAAATTTTTAAGTGGGTGGGCCGAAAAACATCCTATTTCGCCAAAAGAACCTGCTGGTTTATTATTATACAATGAACCTACAGATTGTGCAGCATCCTCTACCACCGGGATTTTATATTTGTGTGCAATTTTCATGATTTTAGTCATCTCACATACCCTTCCGGTCAAGTGCACTGGCATTATAGCTTTTGTTTTTTTTGTAATTGCATTTTCTAATAAATCGGGGTTCATATTTTGATCGTCAAGAACGTCAATAAATACTGGTTTTGCACCTAAGTGTACAATTACTGCTGTCGATGCGATAAATGAGTTTGGGGTTGTTATGACCTCGTCACCTCTTCTAATACCTAAAATATGAAGGCCCAATGTTAAAGCGTCTGTTCCGCTATTTAAACTCGCAGCATAATTTGTTTTGCATAATTTTTTAATGTTGTTTTCAAATTTTTTAATGTTTCTACCGCCTACCCAATTATCATTTAAAAGAGTTTTGTCTATGATTTTTAATAGATGCTTCTTTTCTATTTTCCACTGTCGGTTTGGATTTACAAAAGGAATTCTCATTATTCTAAATAATGTTTTTCTTCAATTCTTCGGGTCTTAAAAATGGATATAAATCCTCATATTTAGTGATAGTTGTTTTTTTACCTGGTATCCTTCTTTTAACTGCTTTTGGCATTTGTTCCTGGTTATGATCTAAAATAAGTTCACAGATATGAGGTTTTTTATCCTTGATAATTTGATTAATTTTAAAATTTAAATTTTTTCCATTTGTAATTTTTGAATATTTTATTTTATGGGATTTGGCGATATCTTTATAGTTAGGAAACGAGAGGCCTGTTTTAAAATTTGACCCCATAATCCTATTGTTAAAACCTAATTGTTGAGTTTGTTTTATTGTTAAATATCCACCGTTATTATAAATAAAAATTTTTATTGGTAGTTTATTATGCATAACTGTTGCTAGCTCTTGAATATTTAATTGTAATCCACCTTCGCCTGTAAGACATATTATGCGATTATTTTTAGATGAGTAATACGCCCCAATTGCAGCAGGTAATCCCCAGCCCATTGGTGCATGCCCAGAATTTGTGAATAACTTTTGCCCATTTTTGATTTTAAATGTTTGATGGGTTCCAACAAAAGATAGGCCCATATCAGTCACAATTATATCTTTTTTATTTAAAATTTTAGATAGTTCCTCAACAAAATAATAAGAGTTTATACTTTTTTTTTGTTTTTTAAATTTATTAAGAACCATTGGAAATTTTTGTCTTACTTTTTTGCAATAAGATAACCACTCATCAGATACATTGTTTTTTTTTGGTAAATATTTAAGAAGTGTTTTCAAAAAGTATTTAGCGTCACAACAAATTTTGTATTTGAGTTTAATTTGGCTTCTATTTAATTCTTTCCTATCTATATCAACCATTATTTTTTTTGCTTTTCTTGCAAAATCTTTAACATTATATCCTGTGACCATAAAAGGTAGTCTTGAGCCAATAGAAATATATAACTTACAACTTTGTATTATAAAATTTGTACCGCGTTCTGCGAAGGCACCAGGTCTACCAACATAATTAGGATGGTTAGACTCAACTAAATCTGACGCATTCCAAGTTAAAGCGAATGGTATTTTAAAATTATTAATTATTTTTTTTAAATACTTTTCAGCTTTTGCAATTTTAACACCATGACCAAAATGTAAAACAGGTCTTGCACTATTCGATAAAAGTTTTGCTACTTTTTTAATTTTATCATCTAATGATCTATTTTTATTTCTTTTTTCTTTCGGTTTAAAACCTTTAAGATTATTTTCATTAATAATTTTATCTTGTATATCTGCAGGTATATCTATCCAAACTGGGCCTGGTCTTCCTTTTGTTGAGAGATAATAAGCTTTTTCTAAGTGGTATTTTATTTCATCTGCTCTTTTCACCATCACAGCATATTTGGTGCTAGATTTAACCATTTTGATAATATCAAATTCTTGAACTCCAACCTGTCTTGAGCCAGTTTTTGAAATTGTTTGATTTAAGTAAACCTGGCCAGAAATAAATATTGCTGGGACTGAGTCAATCCAGCAACATGCAACGCCTGTTGTGCAATTTGTTCCTCCTGGTCCTGTGGTTACAATTGCTGCCCCAGGTTTATTTTTAATTCTTGAATAGCTTTCTGTAGCAAATGCAACAGCTTGTTCATGGTGACATGGTATATATTTGATTTTTTTGGCTTTATATAAAGCATCGCATAAAAAAATTGATCCACCACCACTTACTGTAAAAACAGTATCAATTTTTTTTGACTCTAAAAATTTTATAACGTAATCAGCTAGTCTCATTATTATTTTCTAAACTCCTAGGGACTTTGAGGATGAAAAGTAATAATCACCATTAAAATTAATTTTTTTAAATAATGATTTCCACTCTTTTTTAAGAAGTATTGTAGTTCCAATTAATGTCCATTTGTAAAATTTGTTTCTCTCTATATCGTTTTCGCCTGATGCTAAAATTACATAACTTTTTTTTGAAACTCGTTCTATTTCCTTCAACGATTTAATTACATCACCTAAATTTTGCATATAAAGCGAATTAAAAGCAATTATAAAATCAAAATAATTATTTTTAAAAGGGATTTTATAATATTCAGTTTTTATTAATTTGCTTTTGCATTTCACAGCTTTTTTTAACGCATATGAATGATTTTCAATTCCATAAGATTTTATTCCTGGAATAAGTGAATTAAGATCCTTTAGTAAAAAACCCTTCTTACATCCAAGATCTAAAACTCTTGATTTTTTTGTTAACTTATATTTCTTTATTATTTTTGGTAATAATTTTTTCCATCTACCATCATACTTAAATCCACCATATCCATCGAGACGATTACCATCGTAATAATCTTTTCCGAGTTCCCAAGCTTTAATTTTATTAAAAATGGTTCTCTTTTTTGACACCTTAGCTCTAATTTTCAAAGTTTTTTTAAAGTAACCTATATCAAAATGTTTGCCCATAACTATTTGCTTTTATAAAACTTTTTTACGCACGATATAACATAATTAATTTGTTTTTTTGAAAGATGTTGGTCACAAGGAAATGTTATGATTTTTTTTGTATGTGCGTCTGTTATAGGAAAATCACCCTTTTTGTGTTTAAGATTTTTAACACACTCTTGAAGATACATTGGTTTTGGATAATGGATTTTGGCTTCTATACCCTTTTTCTTACAATATTTTAAAAGTTCATTTCTTCTTTCTGCAAAAATTACATATAGATGATAGACTATTTTATTATTTTTGGGTCTCGGTGGAATAGTTATTTCTGGAATGTTGCCTAAATGCTTATCATAATAATTTGCATTTTTAATTCTTTTATTAGCAATCATTTTTGCTTTGGGTAATAACCAGTTTCCAACTACAGCCTGAAAAGTATCGAGCCTTGAATTATATCCAGGAATCTTAACTGTATCTCTGTCTATAAGTCCATGATTTCTCAGAAGTCTTAATTTTTTATAATATTTATATTTGCTTGTAGTTATTATTCCTCCATCAGACCAGACGTTTATATTTTTAAGGGGATGAAGTGAAAAAGCTCCGAACTCACCCCAAGTCCCAGCATTTTTTTTATTAATATTAGCTAGAATTGATTGACAGGCGTCTTCAATAATAGGAAGTTTATATTTTTTTGCCAATACTTTTAATTTAGGCATATTTGTCATGTAACCAGTAAAATGAACAGGAACAATGGCCTTAGTTTTTTTTGTAATTTTATTTTCAACCTGATTTACATTCATACAAAAAGTATCATCACAGTCTACAAAAATTGGAACAGCTCCAATTTCAGTTATAGCCCCAACAGTAGCAACAAAAGTGTTCGCAGCTGTTATGACTTCATCGCCTGCTTTAATATTTAATGTTTTTAATGATAGTTTGATTGCATCAGTTCCAGAATTTACTCCTATTGCATACCTAGATCCTATAAGTTTTGCAAATTTTTTTTCGAAGACATCTAATTCTTTTCCTAATGTAAAATCACCTGTAGAGACAAACTTTTTCAATCTTGTCCATAAATCATTAGATTTAGAAAATTGTTGTTTTAAATATGAATATCGAACTTTCATTTTTATTTTAATCGTATTGATTGCATTGTTTTAATATTGAAATATTTCTGATCATGCATTGAGTTTGGTAAAAGACCTTCCTTAAAAGCGCTTTTTAGGTCATTTACAGCATCTTTAACAGTTTTGGTAGTTTTAAATCCTAGAATATCTTTTATTTTGTCGCAATTTACATGATACGATCTGTTATCGTCCGAAATTGATTTTTCAATACCGATATCCTCCCCTAAAACACTCTTCACGTCAGATGCTAATTCATTAACTGTTTGATTTTTAAATCCAACATTAAATATTTGACCATTTATTTTTTTAGGATTTGCTTTTAAAATTGCTAAATAACTATTAACCATATCGTCTATATGAATATTTGGTCTTAATTGTTCGCCTCCAAAAACTTTAATTTTTCTATTATGGTACGCATGGTTTGTAAGGATGTTAACAACAAGATCTAACCTTTGTCTTTTAGCATATCCACAAACTGTAGATGGTCTTAATGTTGAAACAACGAATTCATCAGATTTATAATTATCCAAGATTTTCTCACATTTTGCCTTAAATTTTGAATAATCAGTTAGTGGTTCCAGCTTCATATCTTCTGTAACATTTTTTTCTTTTTTAACACCATAAACTGAAGATGAAGAAGCAAAAATAAATTTATTAATTTTTTTGTCCCTACAAATTTTTACAAGTGGTTCAAATGCATCGAAATTTATTGATTTTCCTAAATTTGGATTTAGTTCAAAACTAGGATCGTTAGAAATACAAGCTAAATGAATAATTGCATCATGGCCAGGTAATATGGTTTCCAAAAGTTTTTGATCTCTAATATCTCCTTTAATCTTAACTAATTTTGGATGGTTAGCAAGAACATCCTCTCCATAAATCATCAAGTCAAGAACAGTTATTTCATATTTTAGTTTCAATAAAACTGGAACCAATCTAGACCCTACGTACCCTGCGCCACCTGTTATAAGAATTTTCATTATAAATATTTTTAATTTATTAATTAAATTAATTAGTTCAACGTACTATTTAAAATAATATCAGGATCTTTTTTTAATTTTTCATCAATAAATTCAACTGAGTAGTCACTTATTTTTAATAGTGACAAAATAAACTTCTTGTCTTTTTTTAAACTATTATGAGCAAATCGCAGCGCTTCTCCGTATTGTTTATCTGCCTCATAAACAATTTTTTTGTCTTTTTTGAATTCTTCTGCTGCAAATTGTAAGGATACTCCCCATTGTTTCACTGCTTCAAGTACTACGTCTTTATCTTTTTTTAATTTATCATCTACATACTCCAAGAAAGTTCCAAAGCTACAAATTTTTAGAGCTTTAATAATAAATTCTTTTTCCTTCTTTAGGCTATCATCGGCATATACTAGTGAAAAAACATTCTTCTTTAGTGCAGTTAAAACTATATCTCTATCTTTTTTAAGACTTTTATCGGCATATTTTAATGCATAACCATATTGTTTTAAAGCTTCTAATATAACTTCCTTATCTTTTTTTAAACTCTCGTCAGCATACTTAAGAGCAAAACAATAATTTTTTATAGCTGTCAAAACTATTTCTTTATTCTTTCTCAAATTTTTATTAACAAATTGCAAGGAATATCCATTTTGATTTATAGCTGCAAAAATGATTTCTTTATCATTTTGTAAATCTTTATCTGCAAACTCCAATGCATAACCATTTTGCGTAACAGCTGTCATTACAACTTCTTTATCTCTTTTAAGATTACTGCTAACAAATTGAAGTGCGTAACCATATTTTTTCATTGTTTTCAAAACAAAAGCTTTGTCGTTTTTTAAAGTTTCATCTGCAAATTGTAATAAACAGCCATATTGTTTTATTGCTTCTGAAGATACCTCTTTGTCTTTCCTAAACTTAGTAGGGAGTTTTTTAAAGTCTAAACTGTTTGCTTTAACTATTTTTATCGCTTCGTCTTTATTCATCTTTATTTTTTTGAGATAACACTATAGGGAGCTAACGAACGATCATATATACTTTTCTTTGAAATTGTTCCCCAACTAAATCCTCTATCCTTTGCTGTGATTCTTCTCAGTGTAAATATGTCAGTATTTTTTAAAAATTTTTTATAGTTTGGCCAGTTTTTCCAATCATCCCATAAGGCGCTAATTAATTTACCTTTTATTCCATTACTGTATTTTGATCCTAGAAATAAAATTAAATCACATGCTTCTTTAAAAGAACTTCCGCCTAATTTTTTTTGTTTAAGTGCTTTATTATAATAATAAACTCCAATTTTTTTTGGTCCTGCTTTTAATACTTCCTCAAGCATATTTGTATTTATTGCGCCTGGTGCCACTGCATTAATATCTATTTTATATTTTTTAACTTCAGAAGTTAAATTTTCAATAAATCTTACTATTCCAACTTTTGATACAGCGTAACCGCTTATTCGTGGTACAGGAGAAGCAGCTCCTCCACCAGAAAGTTGTATTATTTTGCCTTTATTATTTTTTTTAAAATGAGGTATAACTGACCTACATAACAATACTGAACCAAACAAATTTATCTTAATTGTTTTAACCCATTCGTCCCAATCTATTTTTTCAATACAACCTTTGGGTCCATAGATACCAGCGTTATTTATAAGAATATCAATTTTTTTAAATTTTCGTATGGTAAAACTAACCAATTTTTTTACTTTTTTGGGTGAAGATACATCTGTAACTGAGTAGAATATTTTTTGATTTTTTTTTCTCATTCTTTCTAATTTTGTGTACGATTTTTTTATGTTTTTAGAATTGCTTGAACAAATCATTAAATTTGCACCATATTTTAAATAACTTTTTGCTATTTCATAGCCTATCCCTTTGCTGGCACCAGTTATTAGTACGGTCTTATCCTGGAAATTGTAATTAAATCCTTTTTTTTTAAAATTATTAAGCATTTAAATTTATATTAAATTTTAATTTTTATATTTTGATTTAAAAATAATCCATTCAGCATTTTTTGCACGAACCTCATTAGCAAGTTTCTTCGCGTGCTTTATTGTGATATTTTCAAGGTCTTTTAAATCTTCTAGTCGTGTCGGTTCGTGTTTAACTATCCTATGATCATGATATTTTTTAAATTTTTCTAAAAAAGAATTTTTTTGTTTTGTAAATTTTGAAAATTCCTCACTATAATGCATTTCAATTATAAGATCGCTTTTTTTTAAATTTTCAATATTTTTTTCTGAAAAAATATTGTATTCGCAACCTTCACAGTCACAGACAACTAAATACGATTGATTTGAGTCTATTTGTTCAAGAAATATTTTCGCATCACCATTGATGATTTTTACTCTGTCCTGTGTTCCATTAGTTATAGACATTTTTTTTAAAAAATTTAGTGCATCTATATTTTGATCTATTGCTACAACTTTACTTTCTGGAAAATATAATGCCATACCAACTGCGTAGTATCCTTCCGCTGCCCCAATGTTGATAACAGTTTTATAATTATTTTTTTTCAACTCATTTATTGGTTTGTGTAATTGTTTTTCATATATTCCCATAAGCTTTGGGAAAATAACACTTCCGTGGGAATATATTTTAGGATACTTAAGGTTTTTAAATATCCCACTTTGAACAGTAGGATTATTTACTAATTTTGATTCATAGTAAAAGAAAGAAATTCTATCAAAGTATTTAAATACAAAATTCAACAGTTTTAATATTAAAAAACCAAGTCTATTTCCTACTAAAAAGGCTTTTATTCTAACTTTTATTTTATTTACTAATTTTTTAAGCATTTGATTTAAGATCAATAAATAAATCTTTTAAGATTTAAAATTCTTGTATCTAAGCTAACTCTTGTTACCGAACCTCGATTAATACTACCGCCATGCAATAAATTTGGATGAAAAATCATCGCTTCACCAACTTTGTACGCCAATCTGATGAATTTAAATTTTTTTGAGTATGATTTTGGTAATAGAGGACTGATCTTTTTAGTTTTTTTAAATTTATTACCGTGGTTATAATTATGACTTCTTGGTGAAATTTTTAATGTATACTTTTTGTTAAAGCCAACTATCGGTATCCATATAGTTGTAGAGGCATTTTTATCTTTGTTTATAATTCCTCCTACATTCATATCAATGTGGACACCTGCTGTATCATTGTTTTTATTTTTAGATGGTCTAGCCAATCTATAACCTGTAGCATTAATAACCTTTTGTTTTTTTTTAAGATCTCCTATCCAATTTAAGGAAATGTTGTTATGTCCCCACATTTTTTTTATCAAATATAATATTTTTCTATTCAGAATTTTTTTTACAATTTCTTTACTAAATTTAAAGTATCTATGATTTGGCTTAACTAAAAATTTATGTTCATTTTCTTTAATTTTTAAAGTGTGATATTTTTCAAGTTTTTCGATTTTTACTTTACTACTTAAATTGTGAAGTAATTTTTTATTTAAATCTTTTTTTATAATATTTTTAAAATTTTCTATTTCGTTTTTTGAGAACAGGGAAATTTTAAGATAACCGTTCCTCTTATAAAATTCTAAATTTTTAAGTTGGATACTTTTTTTATTATTCATTTTTATAAAAATAATTACAGACTTTTTTAAATCCTTTTATATATAAATTAATAAAACTAATTTTTTCAAAAGTGAATGTAGGTATACTAAAGGTTGAATTATAAAATTTTTCTGCACTGTCAATTTTTTTAGGTTTACAATTTTTAAAATATGGCAATTTATGCAAAGGAGGATTTCCAGCCTGTCTAGCCTGTAAACCTTCTTTTTTTAAAGCTTTTAGGAAAAGATCCAAATCTAAATTTTTAAAAAAATTTTTTTGAAATGAAATTCTGTATGAATAAAATGCCCCTCTATTAACATTTTTTTTTGTTATTGGTGGATTAAGACCCTTAATTTTTTTCAACTCACTTGTTATGTAATTTAACTTTTTATGCCTTAATTTTATATATTTTTTTAATTTTTTGATTTCATTTAAAGCAATTGCTGCTGCAAGAGGATGTATCCTATGTTTAAAACCTAGTCCTGTTTCGTTAAACTTTTTATTTTTTTTTTTGTATATGCCTTTTTGTAGTCTGGGACCAAAATCAGATATCAATAAACATTTTTCAAAAAGATCTCTATTATTTGTAACCAGAACTCCTCCCTCTCCAACTGACAAAAGTTTATTTCTATCCATGCTAAAAACATTGATATCACCAAAAGTGCCTACTTTTTTATTTTTATACTTGGACTCATGGGCATGTGAACAGTCCTCAACAAGTTTAAAATTATATTTTTTTTTAAGTGACATTATCTCGTCCATATCACATGGGTGCCCTCCCAAATGAGTGATAACAACCAATTTAGTTTTTTTAGAAATATTTTTTTTTAAATCAGAAACATTTATGTTGCCTATTTCATCACATCCGCAGAATTTTATATTTTCTGTAAACTTCAATAATGGTGTACAAGTAGCATGAAATGTCAAACTTGGAGCAACCACTTCGTCACCTTTTTTTAAACCTAAAGCAAAATATGCCGAATGAAGTGCAGATGTTCCAGAATTAGTTGATAAAGCATATTTTGTTCCTATAAATTTTGCAAAGGCTTTCTCAAATTTTTCAACAATTATCGGGTATCCTTTATAATTTAATTTATCAAATTTTAAATATTTACTTATAGTTTCTATTTTTTTATTATCGTATTTTGGTGGCCAGCTAAAATGATTTATTTTTTTAGAAAATATTTTTTTTCCACCGTATAAAGCTATTTTATTTTTCATTTAAATTCGTCTTTTTGATTAATTATTATTGAAAAAACTGGTACTCATATTCGCCATTGCCTTCAAAGGGAATTCGTATTTATCGTTATTAAGAATATCTAATTTTTTTTTAAATTCGTCATTGACAGTTGTGAATCTTTGATTATTTATCTTACCATCCAAGCTATTAAGCATTTCCACAGTTGACTGGGAGATTTCATCTTCATTATTGTCTGTTATATCAATATTATTTTGATCTAATTGAACATTGGTAGTTAAACTTCCTAGAGGAAATTTAAACAAATTTTCTAGTGCTACTGTTTTTTTAGTATTTCTGTCAACAAAACGCTTAGGTAAAAATAAGCTTTTATCTTGTAATAAGTAATAATCGAGAAATGGAAGATAATTAGTTAACAATACTGGTTTTCCAAAAAAAGTTGGTATTGACCAGTAACCAGAAGATGTACCTATACAAAAACGACAAGTAGAAGCCAAAAATATATCGAAAAATTCACTTTTATATTTAGTAAATGGATAATCAATTACTCCATACATTTTTGGCAATGGAGTCATACTTCTGTCTCCCATTCTAAATACATATCCACCTCTTTTAGTAATTTCTTTTATAGCTTTTACATAAGTTAACGGATTTGAATTAAATAGCTCATTCTTAACACCCTCTCTGACATGAAGAGTCACATACCAAGCATCGTCAGGTACACCTAATTCTTTTAAGATATTTTTACCTTTTTTAAAATCTGTATTATTGATTTTGAAATAATCAAATTTCTTATTTTTCAAATTTTTCATTGATTGATTTATAAAATTAACGCTTGCAAAAAATGGGTAATAGTTATCCTTAAAGGGTAGAGTGCCTTCCATGGGAGTTTTAAAAATTCTACTAATAGATTGTAATTTATAATACTTAGAGTCATTTTGAATAATATTTAGATACGGGGTAAAATAACTATAAAGTGCGGAATTAGTTATTTTCTGATTTGTCTTTAAAAGTAAATTTGGTTTTTCGGTTGATCTTTCAATATTTATTTTATACATCAAATAATGAAAAAGTGGTAAATGATTACCAAGTGCACCCATAACAAGCGACTCTGGAATAAATTCAGTTTTTATATAATTTAAATTATTTTTTTCTATCCATTTCTTTATTAAAAAATTATATTTTTTTATTTTTTTAAATCCATCCTCTGGATTTTTTGCCAAATCCATTTCGTAAGCAGCTACGGCCTTGCAAAGAAAAGGGTCGGACTCAGACTTTTTAAATAAATCATTTATTCTTTTTATCTTAGAAGAAATATTAGATTGGTTAATATTTTTCATTATTTTGTTAATTTTATTTTCATTTTTCTCTGATATATCTTTATTAATGTTTTTAAAAAAAATAAAAATAATATTTTTTATATAAATTCCAATATTTTTATATTTAAAATTTTTTATTTTCATTAAGATCTATAATTATTAGCAACTTTAATCACCGAGTCTTTAAATGGTGTAAATTTATATTCTACTTCCTGATTAAGTCTTTTGCATATCATTGAGGTGTTTAATGGTCTTCCTTTCATTTCGGCAAGATCATAAAGCTTAATCTTTTTTACCAAACTAATATCTTGATTAATTAATTGAGCCAATAAACTAACCATGTCGTATCTTGACCATGTCTCAGGCGCACATAAATTTAAATATCCTTTTAAATCTTTTGCTTGAATTTTTACTATAATATTAATTAAATCATCTATTAAAGTTGGGCAAAAATATTGATTATCAGCTGCCAAAACATTCTTACCCTTTTTTAAAAGGTTTGCTGCTTCATCCAGAATAGTTTTATCCCCTTTTTTTAATCCATAAATTTTACTTAATCTTAAAACTAAAAAATTGTTGGTTATTTTCTTAATTTCATCTTCAATTGTTTTTTTGTGTCTACCGTATACAGTGAGTGGATTTGTTTCATCTTCGTCAATATATTTTCCTGAGTTTCCATTAAAAACATAATCACTGGATAAAAAGATAATTTTAAGTGAAGTCTTACTCAAATTTTTAATTAATTGAATAGTCCCTGCAACATTCACTTCATAGGCCTTAGAAGTTTCTTTTTCACAATATGATATTTTGGGTTTTGCAGATGCTATTACAGCAGCTTTGTGACCAGTTTTTTCAAGATTTAAAAAATTTAAATTTGGATTTCTAATATCAAAAGGTGTTAAGTCTTTGTTTTTGCTTAGAAAAGTTGTCCCTATACAATCTGGATATTGAGATCGATATTTTTTTATTAAATGACTACCTATATAACCACTTGCACCAAAAACTGCAGTTTTAATCATATTTTACTAGAAATTTTTTATTCAAAAAAAATAAATTCGTAATCGCCGTTATAATTAAATCTCTTGTAAATCCATAACCATTCTTCCGTGCTTAGAAAAGACTCGCAAGTTAAAGCCCAACATTGCAAATTAAAAAGTTCTTGTAAATTTCTGTAGCTTTCAACCATGACGTAAGAGGATTTACCTACCCTTTCAATTTCTTCCATGGCATTTTTAATTTCAAAAATTTTAAGATTATGAATTGTTCCTAATGAAATAACTAAATCAAATTCTTTATTTTTGTATGGAAATTTATTTCTAATATCGTGCAAAAAAATATTCGACTTAATATTTTTGTGAGAATTTTTTATTGCATAATCGGAAAAATCAAAACCATGAATTTCTAGTCCAGGTTCTAATAATTTAATTTCATTTAGAAGGAAGCCTTTTCCACAACCAACATCTAAAATTTTTGATTTTGAATTTAATTTATATTTTTTTATTAATTTTTCTGCAACTGGCTTCCAACGTCCAGGAATGTATTTATATCCACCATAGCCAAACTTTCTATCACCATCCCAATATTCTTTGGAATACTTTTTTGCAACCTTGCTGCAATGAACTTTCTCATTTTTCATTCTTTCTAAATAATTGCGCTTAGTTTTCTTATGCAATGGAGTAACAAAATTTTGTATGGTTCCCATAAATTAAATTTTTTTAAGACAATGTGGTAATATCTTTTTTACTAACCAAATATTCTCGATTTTTTTTAAATCATTTTTATTAGATAGTTTTAAGTCCTCTAAGGCAAAATAAAACGTTTTTTTCTTTTTAATGATTTTTTTTAAAATTCTATTTCTTTCAGAATTATTTAATGGTAATTGAAAAACACTGTAAGCAACAATACCATCTAAATGTTTTAAATTACTAATTAGTTGATAAAGAGTTTTATAAGAATCTTTCATTGCATATTCAACGGCGCTAAGGCTATAGTGTAATTTTTCTTTTTTGCAAAATTCTCTTATAATTATATTTTGAATATGTTGTGGCGCTCTTTCATCTAAAAATGGCCTACTAAATATGTAACCTTTAATTTTTTTCATTTCATTTTTGGAAGTTTATATTTAAGACCCAGTTCCGAGATAGTTCTCAATGTGATTGGCTCAAAAAATTCACCAAGTTTCTTATCTCCGTAAGGTGTAAAGGTATTTTTAAATCTGCAATTTAATGACCATCTTGTTTCTTTTTCTTGATTAACTCTATTGCCATGTGGTAGTGATTGATCAAAAATTAAAACTTGACCGTAATCAATTTTTATCCATTTAATATCTTTTTTAATTAATTGATAAACTTTTTCATTATCTGAATATCTAACTTTTGATACTTTTTTATTAAATTTACTATTTTTGTTCGGTGGTAATATATACATTGTTTTTGTTCTAAAACAGTTTACTAAAGGTAGCCATACTACAATCTCAAAAGGTGAGTCGCCTGCCCAAACATCAGAATGAACAGCCAATAAAGAGCTATCATCTTTAGGGAGCTGAATACTAAGGTTTACTTTTTTTTGCATCGCCAACTCGTTTCCAGCAATTGCCTCAATAAAAGGTCTTGCCACTTCAAAATAGTGATATTTATAATTTGGGTCTTTATTAATTGAATTATAAACTTTTAGTCTAAAATTATTTAAATTAGATTTTGAAACTTTTTTATGAATAAAGTTTAAAATATTCAGATTTGAAATATTTTTTCCAAAACTGAATTCTTTTTGAATTAAACTCACAAATTTTGACTGTATCCAGTTTAATGAATTTTTACTAGCTACCTGTCTAATAACAAAACCATTCTTTTTAAACTCATTTGATATTTTCTGATCTTCTGGTGTTAAAAAGTTAAGCCTAGTCATTTTTAATTAATTTTAACATTTTACTAGCTAGTCTTGAATCAGTTATATTGTACTTTTCAAGTAATGAACTTTGATCACCATAGTCATCGACAAATGCATCTTTTAGACCAACTCTAGAAATTTTATGAAGATGTTCTTTTAGGTGATCACTACAAAATTCTAATACACTACTGCCAAACCCCCCTGCTAGAACATTTTCTTCTACAGTGATAATTTTTTTTGCTTTTTTTACGGATTTAAAAAGGGCTTGAGTATCTAAGGGTTTAATTGTGGGAAAATGAATTACACCGGACTTAACATTGTATTTTTGGTCTAATTTTTTTGATGCATTAAGTGCTATTCTAGAAGCTATTCCCGTCGATAAAAATAGAAAATCTTCCGACTTTTTAAGAATTACCGATTTACCAATAACAAATTTACTGTTTTTTTCTGTTATCAATGGTTCATCACCTCTGGATAATCTAATGTAAATAGGGTGTTTCCATTTTAGTGTAGCGGGAATTAGATTTCGCATTTCATTAGCATCGCATGGTGCTAAAATGGTCATATTGGGTAAGGTCCTCAAAATTGAAATATCTTCTATAGCTTGATGTGTTGGACCAAGAGGTGCGTATACTAGACCTCCTCCATTTCCAATAAGCTTTACTGGTAAATCATGATGGCAAAGATCTATAACTACTTGCTCAAAACATCTTCTGGTTAAAAAAGTTGCTATTGTATTTACAAATGGCAAATATCCTTCTAGAGCTAAACCTGCTGACATACCTATAATTGATTGTTCGGAAACACCTTCCATAAAAAATCTTTCTGCAACTTTATCTTTAGAGTGCTTCATAAAACCTGGTCCTAAATCAGATCCTACGAAAATAATTTTTTTATTCTTTTTTTGGAGTTTTAATACGGTTTCAAAACAGGTTCTTCTCATTTATTTATCACCTTAAACAATTATTTAACTCTTCAATTTCTTCATCGCTGAAGGAATTTTTGTGATGCCAGTAAGGATTGTTTTCAGCAAAAGGAAATCCTTTACCCTTAATTGTATGACATATAGTTATAGAGGGTTTGTTTTTTTTATTTTTTTTAAATTGAGTTAGATTTTTTGTTAATTCATTTATGTCATGTCCATTTATTTCAGAAACATCAAAACCAAAACTTTCCCATTTATCAACTAATGGTTCAAGATCTACAACATCTTTTGTAAATCCATAAGATTGAATTTTATTATAATCCACAAAAACTTTTAAGTTTGATAGATTGTGTTTTGATGCGGACAAAGCTGCCTCCCAGATTGATCCTTCATTTATTTCTCCATCTCCAACAATCACATAAATTTTATGTTTTTGTTTTCTTATTTTTGCAGCAAGTGCCATACCAACACCTATTGGCATTCCATGACCTAGGGCACCTGTAGAGACCTCAACACCTGGCACTTTAGAATATTCTGGGTGGCCTCCTAATATTGATCCAATTTTACTAGTGTTGTTAAGTAATTCTTTTGAAAAGAATTTTTTATCAGCAAGTATAGAATATAAAGCCAGACATCCATGGCCTTTGCTTAAAATTAATCTATCTCTATTAAGTTTTTTTAAATTTTTTGGGTCAAACTTTATAAATTTATCATATAACACCCTTAGTATTTCAACTAGAGACATTGCAGAACCCATATGGCCTCTGCCTCCACCAATAAGAGATTTTACAATTAATTTTCTGAGATATTTAGATCTATCATCCAATTTAATATTTAATGCTTTTTTATTTAAAAATTTATTCATTTTCCGATTTAAGCTTGTAAAGCTCTGACCATGTAGTTTTTGTGCTATCAATTGTTTTTGCATCTTTAAATATTTTTGCCTCTTTAATACAATCAATTAGGAATTTTTCACCTTTGCCAGATATATTTTCTAATACAAAATGAAATTCCACTTCCTTCATAGAATTTATAAGATTATTTATTCTCTCTTTGTTTTGTGGTAATTGATGAATTGAGCACAAAATAACTAATTTTAATTTTTTTTTCTTATGGACCCACTGTGTAGTTGCTAGTGAATTTGACATGAAAGGTTCTGGTATTATTTCTTCAACTACAATCTTATTTCTCTCTGCATAATTATTTAAAATCATATTTTGTGCATTCCCTGGTATTTTAAAGGGGCCAATGTTCATATCGGTATTTATTATTGCTATTGTCACTTACTTATTCGATTACTTAAGTTTGTAATATTTTAAATATTCAGTGTTTTTTTGAAGCAAAGGTTTGTTAGAGCTTTGAAATCTTACATTGCAAGCTATCCTGGCAAGTTCTGACTTAAAAGGAATATTTCCATGAATTACAAATGGGTTAAAAATAATTGCTTGACCAAATTTTAGTCGCGGTGGTTTTTTATTACCCATAAAATCTAAAACTGTTGGACCACTTACTAAACCCTCTTCTTCCTCTTTTTTCATGATGTTAATAGATTGGTCTAGATCAATGTGGTAGGCACCACCGTCATCGTCTAGGTCATGTAAAGGTGCCCAAAGTATATATGCAAAAGGTGATATACCTGAGATCATCTCATAATGTGCAACTTGTTTTGCCTGATCATCTCCTGGAGCATTAATTGTTGTATGTGCTCTTCTTTGAATAAAAAGATCTTTACCACATAAATTTTCAATTAATTTTGGGAATGAATTCACCATCATCTCAGATAAATTTTTATTTTGAGTTATAAAGTTAATTGTAGCTTTATTAATTTCAGATTTTGACATTTTAGCTAAAGATTTTCTAACATCAGATATATTTTTTTTACTTAAACCTGGAATTGATATATTTTTTACGAAAGAGTCTCTCAGTCTTTCGAGTAAATCATTATTTTCAACATTACAAACTGCGTAACCATTCTTTCTTAGTGTTTCAGTAATATTCATCTTACTTAACCTTTCTACCATCTGTGATGAACATCTTGTTTAATATACTCGTCATATATTGATTTAATTTTTGGAATAATTGCCATAATGTCATTTAAATCAGTTACACGCGCATTAGAGTTTACTTGGAATTTGTTCTTTGCTCCAGGAATAGCCACTGTAACTTCTTTATGACTTAATATCCATTTTAAAGCTAGATCTGCTAGTGAAAAATTTTCTGGTAACAATTCTTTTAGCTTTTCGACAGCCACTAGCCCTTTTTCGAGACTTACACCTGAAAAAGTTTCACCAATATCAAAGGATTTTCCTTTTATATTAAAATTTCGATGATCATTTGGCGGAAATTTAGTATTTTTTTTAATTGATCCTGTAAGTAAACCGCTAGCTAGTGGAACTCTAGCAATTACAGCAACATTTCTTGTTGATGCTTCTCTTAAAAATTGTTCAGCAGGTCTTTGCCTAAATATATTAAATACAATTTGAATACTTTTTACATTTGGAAACTGAATAGCTTGCATAGCCTCCTCGATCTTGAAGACGCTTACACCATAGGATCTTATTTTACCTTTTTGAACAAATCTATCCATCATTTCATAAATTTCTTTTTTTGAACATAATTCTGAAGGAGGACAATGTAACTGTAAAAGATCTATACATTCAATTCCAAGATTTTTAAGTGATCTATCAATAAATTTTTCAAAATTTAAAATATTATAATCCTCTGGAACAAAAGGTTGGAGCCTTAAACCAGCTTTGGTCGTAACAAAAAATTTTTTAGTTGTAGATTTTAATAACTCACCTAAAAATTTTTCGCTCCTTCCATCTCCATATACATCTGAGGTATCAAAGAAGTTTATTCCTCTATCAAGAGCCTCTTTTAACAAATTTCTTGCATCACTCGAAGAAACATTGCCCCAACATCCACCAATTTCCCAAGTACCCAAACCAATTTCAGAGACATTCCACCCTAAATCTGAAAATTTTCTATATCTCATTATCTTTCTATTTAAATTAAATTTTTTTCAATTTCTTTATTTCTTTTATTAATCAACTGTTGGTAGTTTCTCATTTTTCTAATATTAAGATACTCTTGCTTTAATCTTTGTGAAAAGTTATTTACATTTTTGTTTGGTAAAAACCAATATCTGGCGTGATTATTTAATTTGCTCCAAGCATTTACATTTTCATAAGGATTTTTAGTTTTTACTCTAAATTCTAAACTCAATCGAACCTCTTTTCCTTTTCTTACTGTAAAATGTGGTGTAAAACCATTAAATATCATTACCTGACCATTTTTATGATCTAATTTACAAGACTTCTTTTTCTTTAAATCTTTTAGTATTGAAAAATATTTTCTTGAATTTAAAAAAAACTTTGTTTTATAAGTTTCAGCATATGCTTTGTAAGTGTTAATCTCGCTTTCGCTTGTTTTTAGTATATTAATTTTTGGCGATCTATCATTAACTGATAAATATAAAATGCCATTAATTATATCTTTTGGCTCTTCGGTCCAGGTATCACAATGAATTGAAGATGTAAGATATTTTTTCTTTTTTAATTTTTTTGGCTGTTTAGGGTGTGCGATTCTAATATCTAAAGGAAATTGTATGCCTTTGATAGACTTATTAAAAACTTTAATTTTTGAAAAATAACTACATAAAATTCCCTCTAATTTAGTCATGATATTTAGGTCTCTTTTTAATTTATAAAAATGAGTTTTATTTAAAAAATTCATTACCTGGTCCATGCTATTAAATTTTTTTCCCTCACTGTGACTAAATAAATCAATTATACACTTATTGATATCTAGTAAAATTTTTTTATCTATGTTGAAACTTAAAAAATTAAAGTCTTTAAAATAATTAGGATTATTTTTTTTTTGCAAATTAAAATACTTTGCTTGACTCATAAAATATATTATAAATTTTTTGCGTATTCTTTAGCCATTTCTTGATCTTGTTTGGCTTTTTTAATCGTTTCTAATCTATCGCTGTAGGACTTATTTGGCGGATCATAGACATCAAATCTATTTGTAATAAATTGAGCAAAATCTTGCCCAACTTTTGTTATCAAAATGCATTGATCTGATATCTCTACAAGCCCATCGTTCTCCATATCCCTTAAACTTTCGATTTCTTTAGCAAAATATTCTTTACAATCAATTTTAAATCTATTTTCAAAGTCCGCAAAATCAATTTTCCAATAAGTCCTTAATTGTTGAGTCGCATGTTGTCTTATTTTATCATCTTGTGAAAGTTTCAACCCTCTAAAAATAGGAAAAATATTTTTATCTAGACATTTTTTATATGATGGCAAATCGTAAAAATTTTGCGAATAATAGTCATCCCCAAGATTTCCTTTGGTTGAACTTCCTACACCAATAAAATTTACTCTACCGCCTGTTTGTGTACCTGAAGCTCCGTAATGAACTTCTTTATTTTTCATTGCTTTAACCATTGGATCACTTGGCAAAGCATAACTTTCAAAAGCAACTCTTATATAACCAGCATCAGCTAGTTTTTTATTAATCACGTCTAACAATTCTTTTCTTTCGATGAAGTCAGGTAATGGACCCTCCTCTACCATTCTTATAGAGGCTTTATTAACCCATGGCTTATATGCTAAAAGAGATGTTTGAACTACAGTTGGCTTTAATTTTATTATTTTATCACAAGTATCATTCATAGTTTTTTTATTTTGCCCTGGTTGTCCTACAAGTAAATCAAAAGCGATTGTTTTGTATGCTTGTCTTACTTCATCAGTCAATATTTTTTCAAAAATTTCATAAGGCTGAACTCTATTTACTCTTCTTTGAACTGTTGGATCAAAATCTTGCATACCAAAAGAAAGTCTATTAGCTCCACAAACTTTATGATTATACATTAATCTATCTGCGTCGACCCTCCTTGGATCAATTTCAACTGTAAAATTATCTACTTTCGAAAAATCGAAATTATTTCTTAATTTGTCAACAAGAGTTTTTAAATCTTCTCTATTTAAAATGGTGGGGGACCCACCTCCAAAAAAAACTGTTTTTACATTTAATTTTAAATTATTTTTTTTGAGCAAATCAAATAATAAATCTATTTCTTTATAAAGATAAGGGAGATAATCCTGAACATTTTTGTAATTAGTAGTTATCATTTTGCTGCATGTACAAAACCAGCATAACTGTTCACAGAATGGTATGTGAACGTAAAAAAATATAGGTTTTTCTTTATTTAATTTTAACCATTGGATAAGAGAATTTTTATAGTCGTCACTTCTATAATTATAGTTCCAATGGTCACAGGTTGGATATTCTGCATAATTGAAAACCAAGGTTTGATAATATTTTCTAACCAAATCTGTGGGTGTTAAGCTATTTTTTTTCATAAATATATTTGATTAGCACGACTTAGTGTCTTTTAGAAGTGTAATTCTTTATTTTAGAATGATGGCTATTAATTGCAACAAAATCCATTGGAACAATGTTGAGTTTTTTGATTTGTTTAAACGAAAAAAATTTATATTTTTTACCTTCATTTAGAACAATCCTATCTTTATTAAGAATTTTACACTCAAAATAAGTAATTCCACGTTTTCTTTTTGAAGTAATTACATTGAAATTTACTGACAATATTTTTCTTACAGCTTTAACTTTTAAATTAGTCTCTTCTTTCATTTCTCTTTCTACCGCATTTCTGTAATTTTCATACTTATTGAGTGAACCTCCAAAAAGTCCCCAGAAATTTGGATAAAAAATTTGTTTTTTATTATCCCTTAATTGTAAAAGATATTTATTATTGACCAATACTATTCCTTTTGCAGATTTTACTATCATTAAAGTCTTGCTTGTAAAAAATTTTCTAAGTGGTTAGACACAGTTTTTTTTGTTGAAAGTGTTTTATATTTTAAATTATTCTCAATTTTTTTTGTTGAAATATAATAAGGTTTTTTTTTAAAATTTTTTTTTTTAATAATTATACTTTTTGATTTAAACCTTTTTTTCGCGTAATAAATCAAGTTTATTAAGTTGATTGGTGTTGTAGATGCAAAGTTATAAGTATTTCTTAAATTAACCTTATTATTAATAATAAACTTTATTAATTTTGTTATATCATCAGTATTAATTAGACTATTAAATTTTTTACTAATACCATAAATAGTTATTTTTTTATTTGTTTTAAGCTTATAAAATATATTCGTAAGCCAAGGTCTTGAAGTATTACCTACAATATTCTTGCATAAAATTCCAGGCAATCTGAGGTTAACATAATTTATTTTTTGATTTGATAAAATGTCTTCAGAAAGTAGCTTCATAATTCCATAAGTATTAGGATTTTGAGGATTATAAGTTTCTGATAAAATTCTATTTTTTATATCTCCATAAACTTCAATGGATGAAAAATTTACAATTAATTTTACTTTATTCGAATTTGCAAAATCAATAATATTTTTTAAGATTGATAAATTAGAATTAATATAGTTATTTGTTTTAGTATTTTTAGAAAATCTTTGATCTACCGCACAATGGATTACAAATTTCGGTTTAGGTTTAAATTTTCTTAAAAATTTTTTTTTTAAATCTGCTTGAACCCAAACTACATTTTTAATTTTTTTAATATTTTCATTACTTGAACGATATATTGCAAAAATTTTGAATTTTGAGGCCAAATTTTTAACCAAATCAATCCCTACAGCACCATTTGCACCAGTTACTAAGATAGACATTTTAATTTTTTTTATTTGTTAAATTTATTTTGATTTCCAGATAGGTCTTCAGAAGTAATTCTATTTTTTACATGATCGCTATCATTTACAAACATGCCTAAAAACCATCTGCCCGCATTACTGTTCCATGATAATTTTTTATGCTGATCTATTACCTCAACTCCATGAGATAAAGATCCGTAAAATATTACAGCATCTCCCTCGTCAATACGGTCTTCTAAATTAATATTTTTAGTTTTTGATAATTTAAAATAAAAACCACCTTTATCATAGTCTTCGCCCCTTTTGCTCATAACTATACCTGAAACAACTCTTTGATTTTTTCTCGAATCTATATGTTCTTTTAATTCTCCACCACCTGCAGGATATCTTACAATTTGTAATCTATCTATCTGACCATCACTTGGAATATTATTTTCATATTTTCTTTTTGAATTTCCAGCCAAAAATTTTACATACCTCCAATGCCAATATGCTCCTTCCTTAAGTTTTTTTTCTAGTTTGCTTTTGATATTCCAGTTGTAAAAGTAGTAGGAGTGTTTGATAGCATATAAACTGTATTTTTTTGTAATCTTTTTGTCTATTGCTCTGTGAAAATTAGGTACACCATCATACATTTTATAAAAAGATGGTTTTTTTTTCTTCTTATAATGGTTTGCTAAATCTAGCATAACTTTTTTTAAATTTTTTGTAGCACATTTCTTTAAAATATAAGCTTCCTTATTAACATACATGTTTTTTATGATATTTTTTATGTAATTCAGATTTTTACTATCAATAGCTTTTTTTAAATCTAAAAAATTGAGTTCATTAACTCTTCCAACATATTTAGGAGCAGGATATTTTTTTTCTAAATAGCTCCAATAATCATTTATTTTTTTTATAATTTGCATGCTATTTTAAAATATTTTCTAAAGTTTTTAATATTTTTAGTTTACTAATTGTATGTTTATTACCAATAGTTTCAACAGAATGTGCTGCGGCCAATGAACTTACTAATAAAGAAACATGACTGTTTATGTTTAATTTTAAACATGGGGCTATCAGAGATAACATAGTATCTCCTGCTCCAACCTTATCAATTATTTTATTTGCATAAGCGTCTATATAAAAATATTTGTTCTTATTTTTATTATATAAAACTGAACCTCTACCACCCAAAGTGACTATTAAATTTGTAATATTTTTTTCTTTAGATAAATTACTCATTAAAACTTCTAATTTACTTATCTTATCCCTCATCTCATGTCTTATTTCTTTTTCATTAATAATCAAAGTATTAAAGTTATTATAATTTCTGATGGTGTGATATCCGATATTTGAAGCGTTAACCTGAGCATTTAGTGCAAGAAATTTAGAGTTTTTACATATTAATTTCGCGCTTTTTTTTGAAATTAATCCGTGACCGTAATCAGAAACTATAACTAAGTCACTTTTTTTAATCTCACTAAGTAAAAGTTTGTTAAAAAGTTTTTCATCTCTTTTATTTAATATTTCGTCATTAATGTTATAAATTCCAAATACTTTTCCTCTAGTTTGGTGATCAACATATCTTCTTTTAACTATAGTTGGTGAGTTATTTTTATAAATAAATTTTGCTTTAATATTATTTGGAAGATCTCTATTAATTTGTTTTAGGTATTCCTTTTTCTCTCCTAGCGTCGATAGAATTGTTATCTTTTCTGAAAATTCTGACAAATTTCTAGCAATATTAAGAACTCCTCCAAGATACTCCTCTTTTTTGATTTCTTTAAGAACTAAGATAGGTTCCTTACCAGATTTTCCTATAGCCTCGCAAAAATTATATTGATCAACAATTGTTTCTCCA
>MDTA01020226.1_pt1 | contig 24116 bp, 24 predicted proteins | sample 811151 | NCBI WGS metagenome assembly MDTA01 (sample SAMN05326648, study PRJNA326480) | marine metagenome | isolation source: seawater | place: Indian Ocean: South | collected 2010
AGTTCAATTTCATCCTGAGAAAAGTCAAATTAATGGTCTATCTGTTCTTCAAAATTTTTGTAAATTCTAATGTTGAAACGTAGGATTATAATAAGCTTAACTTTTTTTGAAGGCATTTTATTTAGAACAAAAAATTTTAAAGCAGATTATCGATATACAAAGGAATTTATTAATCTTTGGAATATAGACGAATTAGTGCTTATTGATATATAAAAAAAAAAATTTAGTAAAAAGTTTATTGAAACAATTAAGTATTTTTCAAAAAATTGTTTTGTTCCTATCACTGTTGGTGGAGGTATTAGTACAGTTGAAGATGCGTCTTCTTATTTTAAATCTGGTGCTGACAAGATAATAATTGGTTATAGAGGATTAGAGAATGAAAATTTGAAAAAAGAAATTTCAAATATATATGGCAACCAGTCATTAATTCAATCTCTAGATATAAAAAAACAAAATAATGATTACTATCTTTTAGGAGAAAGTGGTCAAAGAATACTTGATATAGCTTTATTTGATAATCTTTTAAAAATGAACAGTAACTTTTACGGTGAGATATTAGTTAATGATATTATAAATGATGGTGGCGTTATGGGTTTTGATTTAGAATTAATTAAAAAAATTGAAGAATATACAAAAAGTCCTATAATTGTGCTCGGAGGCGGTGGAAATTGGAATCATTTTATAGAAATATTTAAATCTACATCTGTTTCTGGAGTATGCACACAAAATATTTATCATTTTACTGAAAAAAGTATTAGTAATCTTAAAACTAAACTTATAAAAGAAAATATTAAAGTAAGAATTTAATATTTTTTTCGTCTCAAAATGAAATTTTGTAAAGTTTGTGTAACACCTGATACAAGACCAAGAATCGTTTTTGAAGAAAATGGAGTTTGTAATGCTTGTATTTATTCTGAAAAAAAATCTAAATTAATCAATTGGAAAAAAAGGGAGGAGGAATTTTTAACTGTAGTTAAAAAAATAAAAGAAGAAGATACTGGTGAAAATCCATATAATTGTTTAGTTCCATGGTCTGGTGGAAAAGATTCAACTTTTATTGCACTAAAACTCAAATTTGAATTTAGTTTGAGACCATTATTGGTAACATTTGCACCATTAATCCCTAATAAAATTGGTCAATATAATAGAGAAGTACTAATTAAAAAAGGGTTTGATGCATTATATTTTAGACCTAATCAAAAAGTAGGCCAACTACTTGCAAAGCGTTTCTTTATAGAAAGAGGTAACCCAAAAGTTGCTTGGGACGCAGGTATCAACTCAATACCAGTGAGGACAGCTATAAATCAAAATATAAAATACATTTTTTATGCCGAACATGGAGAAAGTGAATATGGGGGTTTAATTCTTGATGAAGAAAGCACAAAAAAAAGAAAATTTCAGGAGGTTATTGAACATGGAATTGGTGATTATCCAGAAAATTGGATTGATGATAACATTTCTTCTTATGATATTGAACCTTATGTTTTTCCAAATGAGGAAATTTTAAATAAAAATCATATTCATTCTCATTATTTTAGTTATTATTTTAAATGGAGTATTAATGATAATTACAGATATGTGAAAAAAAATTTGCCTGATTTTAAGGAAAACGAAATAGGAAGGACCGAGGGAACTTTTACAGATTTTGACAGTTTAGATGATAAAATTGACGATCTGTATTACTACATGCAATACATAAAATTTGGTTTTGGAAGAGCAAGCAGAGATGCTTCTCGTTTTATCCAAAATGGAGAAATGTCAAGAGAAGATGCTGTTGAATTAGTAAAAAAATATGATGGTGAGTTCCCATCAAGAAATATTAAAGAAGTTTTAGAGTATCTTCAGATCGATAACTTTGAATTCGAAGAGATTGTTAATAAACATAGAAATGAAGAGATTTGGAAGTCAAGTTTAAATAATAAATGGGAACTTAGAAACAAAGTATGGAAATAATTTTTGGGTATATTTGCTTTAAATGAAAAAAGAATTTAAAGTTTCAATAATTGGATTAGGGTACGTTGGTCTTCCCCTGTATGTCCTATGTAATAGAAAAGGTATTAATGTATCTGGTTTTGATATTGATAATAAAAAAATTTTAAAATTAAAAAAAAATATCTCAGAGAATTCAGATGTTGAAAATCAAAATTTAAAAAAAATTAAAAATAAAAAATTATTTAATATTCAAAATCCAAAAGAAATTAAAAATTCAAATATTATAATTTTTTGCCTGCCTACACCATTAAAAAACAAAACACAGCCTGATCTTTCTTTTATAAAAAAAGCATTCGATAGCGTAAAAAATTATTTATCTCCGAATACTATTTTAATATTAGAAAGTACAGTTTATCCAGGAGCTACTAGAGATATATTTGAAAATTACTTAAATAAAAATTTTAAACTTCATGACAATATTGATTTTGCTTATTCTTCTGAAAGAATTAGCCCAGGCCAGACTGATATAAAAGAGTATAAAATTATATACGAAGATATTACGAAGGTGATTTCAGCAAATAAAAAAAAATCATTAAAAAAAATTGGAAAGTTCTACAAAATCTTATTTAGGAATATATATAAGGCAGAGTCAATTGAGGTGGCAGAAATGTCAAAATTATTAGAAAATTCATATAGATCAGTTAACATTGGGCTAGTTAATGAATTAAAAATTATTTGTGATGAAAGTAATATTCCTATTAATCAGGTAATCAAAGCTGCTTCCACAAAGCCTTTTGGTTTTACTAGTTTTGACCCTGGTCCTGGAGTTGGAGGGCATTGCATACCCATTGATCCATTATTTGTAAGTTGGATTACAAATAAACAAAAATATAAAAGTGATATAATAAACACAGCAAGAAAAAAAAATTTATTAGTAACAACTTGGACAATAAATAAAATTCGTAAAATTTGTAAGGAAAATAAAATTCAAAATAAAAAAATTCTTTTAATTGGTGTCGCTTATAAAGAAAATGTAAATGATTATAGAGAGTCACCTGCTTTAAAAATTTTAACTGAACTTAGAAAAAAATATATTATAGATTTTTATGATCCATATATAAAAAAAATAAAATATTTAAATAAAAACTATAAAAGTATAAACAATTTAAACAGTTTAAAAGAATATGACTTAACTATTTTAACAACAGCGCACAAAAATTTGCCATACGATAAAATATTAAATAAATCGAAAATTATAGTTGATACACGTGGAGCATTTAAAAATACTATTAGTTCAAAAATTATTTACTTATAAATAAAACCAGACATGCAAAAAAATTTAGAGATAATTCAGATAAAAAAAAATAATGTATTTTTTGAAGTTTATAACGAAAATGAGGATTTTTGGAAAATTTATCTAAATAATGAATGGGAAAATGATTTTTTTAAATTTTTTGAAAATATTTCTGATTTAAAAGAAAAAATTTTTATTGATATTGGTTCTTCAAATGGATGTTTAAGTTTATATGCATCTTTTTTTTGTAAAAAAGTTTTATCTTTAGATCCAGAGAAAGAATATTTTAATTTGTTAAAAAAAAATGTGGCATTAAACAGATCCATTGAAAACGTGGTTCCTTTAAATGCAGCATTAAATGTTGTAGATGAAATAAGTGAATTCGCTGAAGGTAAAAACTTTACTGATATTATGTTTTTAAAAAAAAAAGAAAAATATAAAATTAATTTAGTTACTCTAGAAACCTTGTTAGAAAAATATACTGATAAAGACAAATTTATTATAAAAATAGATATAGAGGGTTATGAATTTAATTTATTAAATGATAAAAATTTTATGAAAATAATTAGAAATAAAAAACCAGAAATTTTTTTAGGCATTCACATTGGTGCAGGACCATTATTTAAATATAAAATATCTAAAAATAAATTTTTTCAAAGATTTTATAATTTAAAAAAAACTTACCAGGAATATAAATTAATTTACCAGTTATCTAATATTTATAAAAAAATTTATATTCAAGGAAAAAAACGTTCAAAATTTTTTTTTCTTTCACCAAAATTTTATAGAAAAAATTTAGATATATTTTATTGTAATTAAAAAATTTATGAAAAAAATTGTAATAACTGGTGGTGCTGGCTTTGTTGGTTCACATATCTGTGAGAGTTTTTTAAATAATTTTCCAAAATGTGAAATTATTATAATTGATAAACTTACTTATGCAGGAAAAAAAATATACTTAAGGAATGTATTAAAATTTGAAAATGTAAAGTTTTATAAAAAGGATATTTTAAATCACAAATCTTATGATAAACTTCTTAAAAATGTTGACCTTGCAATTAATGTAGCAGCGGAAAGCCATGTAGACGTATCTTTCAATTCACCATTATTATTTTCATATACAAATACAGTTGGTGCTCATACTTTTTTATTAAAATGTATAGAAAAAAATGTAAAAAAAATTATTCACATAAGTTCCGATGAAGTTTATGGTGAAAAACAAAAAGGTTTTTGTACTGAGAAGAGTAAAATCAATCCTACAAATCCTTATTCAGCGTCTAAAGCAGCAGCAGAGATATTTATAAATAGCTATATTTATTCTTATAAGAAGGAAATAATAATTGTTAGGGCTAACAATATTTACGGAATTAGACAGTATCCAGAAAAATTAATACCAAGATGCATAGTAAGTCTTTTAAGAGGTAAAAAGATACCAATACATGGTAACGGTAAAAATATAAGATTTTTTTTATCAGCTATAGATTTTGCTGATGCTATAGTGTTATTGGCCAAGAAGGTAAAAAGTGGCATATACAACATTGGAAGTAAAAACTATTTTTCAAATAATGAAGTAGCATCTTTAATCTGCGATTACATGCACAAAAATAAAAAAAAATATCTTAAATATGTTAAAGACAGACCTTATAATGATAAGAGATATTCAGTTTCATCAAAAAAAATAAAGAGTCTTGGATGGGAGCCAAAAAATAAATTAATAAAAGATTTACCTGAAATTATTAATTGGTATAAGAAAAATTTAAAATTATATGACAAAGTAAAATGGTAAAAAGTAAATTTATACAAAAACCTGGTAAATTAATTAAAGATAATAGGGGATCATTACAAAATATTATTACAGGAAACTTTGCATCTTGCATGGAAATTTTTTCGAAGAAAGGAACAATAAGATCTAATCACTATCATAAAAAAGATAGTCATTATATTTACATTGTCAAAGGGGAAATTTTATGGGCGTATAAAAAAATTCATAAAGATTCAAAAATAACTTTAAAAAAATTAAAAAAAGGAAGTCTTTTTTTCACACCTCCTATGCAAGAGCATTTTGCATATTTTATTAAAGATAGTCATATATTGGCATTTAGTCCGAGAACAGGAAAGAAAAAATCTTATGAAAATGATTTAATAAGAGTTAATATGCAAAATTATCCAAAATTAAAGAGGGCAATTTCTAAATATAAAAAATGATTAAAAGCTATAAGTCGATTAAGAGTTGTAGGCTTTGTAATTCAAAAAAAATAACAAAAGTATTAGATTTTGGAAAAGTTCCTTTGGCTAATTCTCTAGTTAAAAAAAGGGATTTAAAAGAAAAAATAAGCAGATACCGTTTACAAAATTACTTGTGTAGAAATTGTGGACATCTACAGTTGTCAATATCTGTGAATCCAAAATTATTATTCAGTAATTATTTGTATTTGACTAATACATCAAGTCAAAATTTAAAACATTTTAAAAAATACTCTAAAAGTTTAAGAGAAAAATATTTATTATTAAATAAAAAAAAAAATATTAAAAAAAGAATATCAATTTTAGATATTGCATCAAATGATGGGTCTTTTCTTAATTTTTTTAATAAAAAAGAATTTAAAAGACTTGGTATTGATCCTGCAAAAAATTTAAAAAGGATTACTGAGAAAAAAGGCATTCAACAATTAGCAGTTTTTTTTAATTATAAAGAAAGTCAAAATATTAAAAAAAAATTTGGAACATTTGAAATTATTTCAGCAAATCATGTATGTGCTCATGTAGAAAATTTAAGAGATTTTTTTTTGGGGATAAAAAACTTATTAAAAGAAAATGGAATTTTTTCATTTGAAGTTTCTTATCGAGGAAGTGTTTTGAGAAAAAATACATTTGATACAATTTATCATGAGCACATAGATTATCATTCCTTAAAACCTTTAAAAATATTTATAAATAGTTTGGGAATGGAAATTTTTGACTTTGATTTGAATGATGCACAAGGTGGCTCTATAAGAATTTATGTTAGTAGACAAAGAAATAATAAAGTTATTAAAAAAGTTAAAAATCAAATAATTTTTGAAGATAAAATTTTAAAAATGTACAATATTCAAACTTATAAACAGTTTATGAAGAATATTTTAAATATTAAAGAAAAACTAAATATTGTCTTAAAAAAAATTTCAAAAAAAAATAAAATTTTTGGTTATGGTGCTGCTGCTAAAACTACTACTTTATTAAACTTTTTCAGAATAAACTCAAGCCTAGTAAGTTATATTGCTGATGATAATGAGCTTAAGATAGGTAAAATAATACCGGGAACCAAGATACCAATCATAAAGGCTGATCATTTAAAAAAATATAGTGCAAAAGTTATTGTCATATTTGCATGGAATTACGCCGAAAATATAATAAAAAATTGCAATATTATTCTTAATTATAAAAAAAAATTTATTATCCCTTTTCCTAAGGTTAAAAAATATAATGATTAGATTAGGTCTTATAGGACTTGGTAAAATGGGAAAAACTTTCTTAAATGAAACTAAAAAAATCAAAAGTTTTAAAGTTACCAAAGTTTTAAAAAAACAAAAAAAAAAAATTAAAAATATAAAAGTTTTTACAAATAAAAATTTGTTTTTTTCTAGAAAAAATATGTCAGATATAGATGCATTTATTATAACTACACCTGCAATTTCTCATTTTTTTTATTTAAAAAAAATAATCAAGACTAACAAGCCAATAATAATTGAAAAACCATTAATTCAAAATTTTAAAGAATATGAAAATTTAAAAGCTATGAAAAAAAAATTTTCAAAAAAAAAAATACTTGTTAATCATAGTGATTTATATAGCTCTGGATTTTTAAATATAAATAATTATTTAAAAATTATTGGACCCATTAAAGAAGTAGTAATGAAATTTGGTAAGTATCAAAAAAAATATCAAAGTGAATCTCCTTATTTTGATTGGCTACCTCATCCCATTGCAATATATTGTTATCTATTTGGAAAGCCTAATAAAGTAAAAATAAAAAAAAATGAGGTTTTTAAAAAAAATAATTATAAGTTCCAAGATTTACATTTTTTATTGGAAAGAAAAAATATTAAAGCAAAAATTCATTTTTCAAATAATTTCCAAAAACCATATAGAACAGTTAAAATAATTGGAGCAAAGGGCTCAATAATTTACAATGGATATAGCAAAAATCATTTATTTTTTTTAAAAAATAATAAACGAATAAATATCAATGGAAATATTAAAAAAACTCCTATAAGAAATTTATTAGATAAATTTTCAGATATAATTTTAGAAAAAAATAAATTTAAAAATGATATCTTGCTGTCATTTAAAGTTATGGAAACACTTTTTAAAATTCAAAGAAAATTATTGAGTTAAAGATATGCCTTCAAAAAATAAAATTTTAATTCTTATTGATCAAAATGAAGTTCATAATGCAATCCAAATAGCTAAAAGACTACAAAATAATTTTGATATAATTTTTTTTATTACTGATTTAGCTTCTTCTTATGACAATAATTGTAGTAGTCAAAAATTGTTAAAAAATAACTTTACAAAAGCAAATATTATTGACCTTAGATCAGAACTTATTAAATTAAATATCGCAAAAAAGTTCAATAATATTGATTATAATTTCTTAAATAAATTTGAGCAAGAAATTAGCTCTAAATCTATAATCAAAAATTTTCTTAAAGATGTTCTTTTAAATAATCTATATGGTTCGAGAGATATATTTTATCACCCTAAGAATAAAGATGTCTATTTTAAATTTTGTGAAATTATTCTGAAGAAAATAAAAAAAATTTTCATAAAAAATAAAATTAAATTTGTTTACAGCATTGATACTAGTAATTTTACCAGGAATACAGTTTTGGAATATTGTAAGGTAAAAAATATCCCATTTTATTCGGTATCTTATGGTTTATTTAAAAAATTGTATTTATGTGATCTATCTTCAAAAGATAAATACTGGAAAAAAAAATTTAAATCACAATCTAGAAGTTTTAATCATTTACGAAAAATACTATTGAAAAATTCAAACAAAATTGAAAATATAAATCTTTTATTGCACTCTAGCATTTTTAGGAAACGTATATTTCAGAAGTTTCTGTATTATATAAAAATTTTTAGAAATGACTCTTACGGTATTAGGAAACAAAGAATAAATTCTAAACGTCCAAATTATTTTTATACAACATCATTTTTTAAGTCTATGTTTTATTGGATAAAAAAAGAATTCAACGCCTTTTATGTTCAGCAATATTGTAGAAAAAATCAGTTATCAAAAATAAGCAAAATTAAACGAAATAAATTTATTTATTATCCTCTTCAAGTAACACCTGAAGCCGGGGTATATGATCAAGCAGAGTTATATGATCAACTTTACTTAATTCAAAGAATTGCAAAAAATTTACCTATAGATACATTTCTAGTTGTTAAACCTCATCCATCAAACTTTATGAATGCTTATGATATAGATATACAAAGAGAGTGTGAAGATTTGAATTGGTTTAAAGAAATTAATAAAATTTTCAATGTAATTTTGGTTTGTCATACTATTAATCCTTTATTTTTAATTAAAAATTCACAGGCTATAGTAACTGTATCTGGGTCCGCATGTGTTGAAGCTAATTTACTTGGAAAGCCTTCAATTATGTTTGGATCTAATGAGTTTTCTTTTTTGTACGGTATGTATAAATTCACAGACAATTTTTTTTCTAATATAAAAAATTTTGATAAAAAAAAATTAAAAAAAAATTATAAATTTTACGATTATTTTGTAAATAATTCTTTCGAATTAAAGGATCATAATGATTTTTTAGTTCCTATTAATGAGTTTGCAAAAAGTAAAAAATGTAAGGATGTTTTTGATTTTTTTGCAAAACAAATCTTAAATTCTAAAAATTGAAAAAAGCAATATTAATTATTAATTATGGAAGAGATAAAATATTTTATCAAACTTTAAATAATATTTTGAATATTGTTAAAAAAGAAAATTATAAAATTATTGTTGTTCATCAAGATGGTAGCAAAAAGTCAAAAAGAAAACTTTTGAAATATAAACAAAAAGTAAAATTAATTTTTACATCATATCCTAAAAATTGGCATCCATTCAAAAAAAATGCATATAATTATATAAAAGGTAGCAGATTTTGTTTTGAAAATCTTAAATGTGACATTTGTCATTTTATAGAAGATGATTTAATTTTATCTAAAGATTTTTTTAAATTTTCTGAGCATATATTGGATAAATACAAGCATGACAAAAAATTTTTTGCTTTCAATGCTTTTTCAAAACAGACTTATAACAAAAGCAATATTAATCTTTATTCTAAATTCATTTATGGAATAGGAAAAGGGTGGTCTTTGAATAAGAATAAATGGAATATTGTAAAAAAACTATGGAACAAAAAATTTTTGAATACTAAGCATCCAGCAATCGATGGTCCAATTGAAACATATATAAAAAAATATAAAAATTTTGTTGTAATGCCGATATGCAGTCGTGTTTATGAAATTCCTTCAAATGGTTTAAATTTAAAAAAAAAGACTGACAAAAATTATCTAGTTAGCTTAAAACAAAGTTTTGTTAGAGAAAACTATAAAAAAGAAAATTACAAATACAGTTTTTTTACTGATTATAAATGGAGAGAAGATTGTATTAAATATAAGGGATATCATTTTCATGTATTTTTAAGTTTTTTAAAAAAGGTATATGTTAATTATTTTAAAATATAGATATGTATTTAGAAATTTTTTTAATAATTTTAATTTTAGAAGTTGTAGCATTCTCAATTTTAAAATCTAAAAGATTTAAAGATAGGTATAGTTACATAAAAAGATATTTTAATCGCAATTTAAATAATAGATATACAAAAGATAATTATAGTTTTTTTTGGAATAATAAAGATTATTTATTTAAAACAAAAAATATTTTTAACGAACATGGATATAGATCAGGTAAAATTCTAAAAAAAAAAAAAAAAATTTTAATACTAGGAGACTCAACATCTGAATCTATACCTTATATTAAGGATACAAAAGATATTTGGACCACAAAAGTGGAAAATCTTTTAAAAAAAAATAAAAAAAATTTTCAAGTTCTAAATGCAAGCCTCAATTGCGGTACTTCTAATGAATTACTGTCTCATTTAATATTCAAAGCTAGATATTTTAATCCTAAGATTATTATCTTTTTTGCAGGAATAAATGATCTATTTCCCATCATAGATAAAAATTTTAAATCTGATTATTCTCATTCTAAATATTATAATAAATTTTATTTGAAAAATTATGAAAAAAATATAATTAAAATATCTTATTTATTTCAATTAATATTTTTGCTGTTCACAAGAAAAAAAAAATTTAGTTTTTTTAATATTTATAATTTTAATGAAAATAATTTAAATATTAAATTAGTAAAAAAAAAAATTATTAGAAATAATTTTTTTGTTTTAGAAAATAATTTAAAGATTTTAAAAAATTATTGTAAAAATAATAATATTAAGTTAATATTAATTCCACCACCTGTAAATAAAACAAATTCAAAAAATCTAAAGTTAAATGAATTGTTTATTTTGAGTGACAAATTAATAACTAAACTTTTTAAAAAGAATAAAGATAAAGATTGTTATTTTAAAAATTTAGATCAAATTAAAAATAATGATAAATATTATCTTGATTTTCTTCATTTTAATAAAAATGGACATAAAAAATTTTCTTCAGAAATATTTATCTTGCTATATAAAATTATAAATTCTTCAAATTTTATGATCAAATAGGTTCTTAAATGGAAAAAATTATTAAAAAAGGCTCACTTTCTAATATTAATTTTAAAGAATTGTTAAGTTATCGTCATTTCATTATCAATCAATTTTGGCGAAATATAAATGTTGTTTACAAACAAACAGCTTTTGGCTCCCTTTGGAGGATATTTATTCCTATAATACAATCAGGTTTATTTGCAATAATCTTTTCTGGTATTGCCAAATTACCAACTGATGGGATACCAACATTTTTGTTTTATTTTACATCCATGATACATTGGACCTTGTTTCAATCTTGCGTTATTAAAAATTCTGATAGTTTTGCAAGTTATGGGCATTTTATAAGAAATACATATGTTCCAAAGTTGTGTTTTTCTATATCTATATTTTTAGAAAATTTATTTATTTATGGTATCAATTTGTCAGCTCTTATTATTGTATTCTTTTTGTTTCATCTAAATGGTGTTTCTATTGATTTTAACTTTAAAATTTTGGTTTTTTATCCAATTATACTTCTTTATTTATCTTTTTTTGGTTGTTTAATGGGCCTTATTTCTGCCTATTTAAGTGTAAAATTTCGAGATCTAAGGTTTGTTGTTCACAATTTAATGCAAGTATTCTTTTTTGCTACTCCAATTGTGTACTCATTTAATGTTATTTCAGAAAAGTATCATTTATTATTTTATTTTAATCCAATTGTTTATCCAATTGATTACTTTAAAAATTTATTTTTTTCAGTTTCTACTGTAAGTATTACATATTTAATCTCATCAGTATTCATTTGCTTAATTTTAGTATTCTTAGTTTTCATCTTAAATAAAAAAATTTCTGGAACCATAGCTGATAATGTCTAAAAAAATTATTGAAATATCAAATTTAACTAAGAAATATTTTATTGGAACCTATGATTTTAATTTTATTAAAAATTATTTAAAATTTTACTTAAATAAGAATAGTGAATATTTAGAGAATAATTACTTTAATGTTTTAGATGATATAAATTTGTCTATTAGCGAAGCAGAAAAAGTTGCCTTTTTAGGTCATAATGGTGCAGGTAAATCTACATTATGCAAAATTATTTCTAAAATTACAGAGCCTGATCTAGGTCAAATTACTATTAGAGGAAAAACTATTCCAATGTTAAACCTTTTTTATGGTTTAGAGTTAGAATGTACCTGTTTAGAAAATATACATTTTTTGTGTTCAGTATATGGATTAAAGCATAAGGAAATAAAAAATAAACTAGATGATATTGTAGAATTTTCAGAATTACAAAAATATTTAAACATGCCACTAAAAAAATTCTCTAGTGGTATGCTTACTAGATTGGTGTTTGCATGTCTGGTTCATACTCGAGGAGATATTTTTATTGCAGATGAAATTTTAGCAATCAGCGATAATAAGTTTAAGCTGAAATGTATTAATAAATTAAAAAAACTTAATCAAGAGGGAAAAACTTTAATTTGTATATCTCATGAGAGAGAAATTATTACTTCTTTATGTGATAGCGCTTTTGTTTTTGATAACAAAGGTAAACTTACTGAAAAACTACCTATTATAGATGCTTATGAAATTTATGATAATATGAGAAGTAAATGACAATCAATTTAAAAAAAAAAAAATTTGGCTTACTTCTGACAAGGGTATGGTTGGCTCAGCTATTGCTAGAGCATTTAAAAAAAAAAATATTAGATATATGTCTACAAATAGAAACCAATTAAATTTAATAGATCAAAAGAAGGTGTTTAAATGGGTAAAAAATAATCGACCAAATATGATTTTTTTAACATCTGCAAAAGTTGGTGGTATTTATGCCAATGATTCATATCCCGGAAACTTTATTTATGAGAATATTCAGATACAAAATAATATAATTGAAGCTTCAAGATTATTTAATGTTGAAAAACTTATCTTTTTGGGTTCTTCGTGTATTTATCCAAAAAATAGTAAACAGCCAATCAAAGAAGAATACTTGCTCTCAGGAGAGTTAGAAAAAACAAATCAATGGTATGCAGTCGCTAAAATCTCAGGAATAAAAATGATTCAAGCCTACAAAGAGCAATATGGCTGTAATTTTATATCATTAATGCCATGTAATATGTATGGGCCAAACGATAATTATCACCCATTAAATAGTCACGTTTTGGCAGCGTTAATTAGGAAATTTGTATTAGCAAAAAAACTAAAAAAAAATGTTGTTGAGATTTGGGGTTCTGGAAAACCATTGAGAGAATTTATGCATGTTGATGATTTTGCAGAAGCAACTATTTTTGCTTCAAAAAAATATAATTCATCAAAACCAATTAATGTTGGAACGGGTGAAGAAATTAACATTAAGGATTTAGCGTTATTAATAGCCAAAATATCTGAATATAAGGGTAAAATAGTTTTTAACAAAAATTATCCAGATGGTACAAAAAGAAAAATCCTTAACTCAAATAAAATAAAAAAAATCGGCTGGAGGCCCAGAATTAAGTTAAAAGATGGTATAAAAAAAACCATCAAAAATTTTATTAATGAAAGTATCAGTAATATTACCAATTAGTAATGATTATCCTCACTCAGATGGAGCAATAATCTCATTAATAAATCAAACCTACAAAAATATAGAAATATTGATTTGTTTAAATGGTAACTCAAAAAAATTTAATACAAATATAAAAAAAAAATTTAAAAACTACTCAAATGTAAAATTTTATTATTTATCAAAAAGCAATATTGTAGATGCTTTAAATCTATTAGTTGATAAATCTGTTGGGAAATATATTGCTAGAATGGATGCAGATGATTTTTCTCATCCTGATAGAATTTATAGACAAATTCAATATATAAAATCAAAAAAATTAAATTTTTTGTCAACAAATGGAGAGGTTGTTGATAAAAATTTCGATTATATTTATCAACATAAACAAAATAATAAAAAAAAATATTCAACAAACCCTATATTACACCCCTCTATAATTATTAAAGCAGATATATTGAAAAAATTTAAGTATCGGCAAATTCCTTTTGCTGAGGATTATGAGCTGTATTTGAGATTAGAGCAAAAGGGGATTGACTTAAGTTTTATTAATGAAAATTTAATTTATTATCAATTAAACTCAAAAAATATTGCTAATCCTAAAAGAGCTTTTTATCTTAGTTTATCAACATTAATTATTTCTAAATCATTTCGTGAAGAATTATATGTTAACGAAAAATTTTTTGATCTGATAAAATATGATAATTCATTTACGAAACAATATAAAGATTTTTACAAAGACTATATTGTACAAAAATTTTTATATAAAAAATTAATTTTTGTCATTAAATACTTATTTAAAAAAGAAAGTATTATTAAAAAAATTCTTTTTTCAAGATTTATACATTTTAATATAAACTTAAAAAAATTTAAAAATAAACAGAGATTTTTATTAAACAATTCAAAACCTCTTGTATCTATAATTATTCCTACTTTTAATTCTCAACGAACAATAAAAAAAACAATAAACAGTATTCTTAATCAAACTTACAAAAATTTTGAAATAATAATTATAGATAATAGTGATACAGATGAAACAATAAAAATAATTAAAAAAAATTTTAGATCAAAAAAAATTAAAATTTTTAAAATAACCCAGAAAATATTAAATGGCCAAGCTAGGAATATAGGTGTAGCCAGATCAAGCAGAAAATCTGATTTGATATCATTTTGTGATAGTGATGATTGGTGGAAACCAAACAAGATTAATAATCAAATACAATTTATGTTAAAAGAAAATGCTTCAGCTATTTGTACCAATTATGATTTTTTTGATCCTAAAAAAAAAAATTATATTAAGAATTATTTCAAAATACCTTTTAAAATAATAAATTTTTCTTTATTAAGCATCACAAATTTAATAGGAACAAGCTCAGTTTTAATAAATAAAAAATTATTTAATGAAGTCAAAGGTTTCCCAGAAAGCAAATATTTTTATTCATTCGAAGATTATTTTTTATGGTTGAAAATATCAAAATTAACAAACTTTTATTTTTTGGATAATAATTTGACAATCTATAGAGATGATAGAAAAAATAGTGCAACAAAAAACTCTAGATCCTTTGTGTCTCAAAGATTTAGATTATTATTATTTTTTTTATTTTCATTTGATTTTAAACATTTTTTAAAGTTTTTAATAAGCAACTTAAAAATAATTTTTAAAGCAAAATCTAATGCAAAAAAACATGAATATATTAATTTGTTGTGAGTTTTTTTATCCCTCTATTGGAGGTGCTCAAAAAGTATGCGAAGAACTTGCGATTAATCTATCAAAACAAGGTCACAACATTTCAATCGCTACATCATTATTTAAAAAAGGTCTTAAAAGATTTGAATCAAATAACAACATCAAAATTAATAGATTTAAAATCAAAGGAAATAAAGTAAGAGGTTTTGAGGGAGAAATTCAATTATATCAAAAATTTTTACTAAATAAAAAATATGATGCCATATTAATTTATGCAGCACAACAATGGACATTTGATTTAGTTTTTCCAATAATAGATCAAATTAAATCTAATCTTTTTTTAGCTACATGTGGTTTTTCTAAGTTAAATAATTTATTTTATAAAAAATATTTTAAAGAATTACCAAATATAATTAAAAAATTTAAATTAAATATACTTCATTCAAATAATTATATTGATGCTAAGTTCTTAAAAAAAAATAATATTAGAAATAAAATTATTATTCCAAATGGATCTGATTTTTTAATTAAAAAAAAAATAAAAAAAAAATATAATCAAAATAAAAAATTTATAAGAATTCTAAATATATCAAATATTAGGTTTGCAAAAGGACAAGATATAGCAATTTTAGTTTATTTTTTTTCAAATATTAAAAAGAAATCACAATTAATTTTATATGGTAATATAACAGGTTCAAATTTTTATTTTTTTTATCTTAAATTTTTAAAAATCTTAACTGAATTTTTTTATAATAATAAAAAAATTCTATTCGTAAAAAATAAAAATAGACAAGATCTTCTCTCATACTTTACTAAATCAGATATATTTTTATTTACCTCAAGAATAGAGTGCTCCCCTTTGGTTTTATTTGAATCTGCCTCTGCCGGACTTCCTTTTTTATCCAGAGATGTTGGAAATTCATCAGAAATTGCTAAATGGACTGGATGTGGAAATATTCAAAAAAATATTTTTCAACTTACAAATAAATTAAATCAAATGTTACAAAATGAAAAACTTTTAAATAAGATGTCTTTGTTAGGAAGAAGAAATTCAATTAAGTATTATAATTGGAAAAGAATTTCTAAAAAATATTTAAATGTTTTTCAAAAATATATAAAATAAAATGTACGTATCTTTAAAAGAAATTATAAATAAATATAATATTAGCATTAAAGGAATAATCCATTTAGGTGGTTGCAAGGGTGAGGAATTATTTTCATATTTTAAAAACGATATTAAAAATATAATTCTTATTGAAGCTAATCCAGAACTTATAAAATTTTTAAAAATTAAAAGTTTTTTTTATAATACTTTTACCAAAATGAATATTGATGTAGAAAATTTCGCTGCTACAAATATTGATGGTGATACATTGAATTTAAATATAACGAACAATATTCAGTCCAGCTCAATCTTAAAATTGCACAAGCATTCAATCCTTCATCCAGAAGTAAAAGTTGTTAAAGAAGTAGAGGTTAAGTCTAAGACGGTTAACTCTCTATTCAATCGAAGTTATGATATTAATAATTATGATTTTATGAATCTAGATATTCAAGGGGCTGAACTGTTAGCGCTCAAAGGTTCAAATAAAATATTACAAAGTATAAAAGCAATTTATACCGAAATTAATTATGATGAAATTTATAAAGATTGTGCATTAATAGATGAGTTAGATGAGTATTTAAAAAAATTTAATTTTAAAAGAGTATTTACAACAACACCAGAGTCTGAATATTGGGGTGATGCATTGTATTTAAGAATTTGATTTTTATGCTAATTGATATAAGTCTAAATTTATGAAAAAGAAAATAGCTTTAATAACTGGAATTACTGGTCAAGACGGATCTATTCTAGCTAAGTTCTTGTTAAAAAAAAACTATATCGTTCATGGAATAAAAAGAAGATCTTCTTCATTTAACACTCAAAGAATTGATGATATTTACAGGGATATTCATGAAAAAAACTTAAAATTATTTCTGCATTATAGCGACTTAACTGATTTCTCTTCACTTATAAATGTAATTAAAAGAGTGAAGCCCAATGAAATCTATAATTTAGCAGCCCAATCTCATGTCCAGGTAAGTTTTGAAACACCAGAATATACTGCAAACGCAGATGCTATCGGAACTTTAAGAATTTTAGAGGCAATAAGAAGTCTAGGTATGGAAAAAAAAATTAAATTTTATCAAGCATCAACTTCTGAGATGTATGGATCTTACCCGCCTCCTCAAAACGAAAAAACACCAATGCATCCAGCAAGCCCTTATGGCGCAGCTAAATTATATGCTCATTGGATAACAAAAAATTATAGAAAATCATACGATATGTTCGCTTCTACTGGAATATTATTTAATCATGAGGGCCCTTCAAGAGGTGAGACATTTGTAAGTAGAAAAATAACAATAGGTATCGCTAATTATTTAAATAATAGAATAAAACATATTTATCTTGGAAACTTAGATTCTTACAGAGATTGGGGAGATGCACGGGATTATGTTGAAGCGATGTGGAAGATTTTACAACAAAAAAAACCAGACGATTTTGTAATTGCTACAGGCAAAAGCTATTCAGTAAGAAAATTTGTCGAGGTTGCGTTCTCATTTGTTGGAATTAAAATTATTTGGAGAGGAAAAGGTTTAAAAGAAATTGGAGTAGATAAAAAAACTAATAAAACAATTATAAAGATAGACAAAAAATATTTTAGACCGCAAGAAGTTGATCATCTAAAAGGTGATTATTCAAAAGCTAAAAAAATTTTAAAATGGTCCCCAAAAATTAGTTTTAAAAAGATGGTTAAAGATATGGTAGAAAGTGATTTAAAAGCTTTAAACTCTTTTATTGATCATTCTATTAAAAAATAATATTTTTAATAAAGCAATCAAAAAAGAAATAATAACTAAGAATTTTATTTGAAACAAAATAATTAGTAAAATCAAAATTAAATTAAAAATATTATATATTATTGAGATTACTAAAATTTTATTATGATTATAATTTATTGATGACAATGCTCTTAAAAAATAGTAATCGAAAAGCCTATCCCATGGATTGTGACCATTTTTCATTTTCCTTATAATTGTAAAACTTACATCTAGAAATGGATAAAAAATTATACATAACGCAATATCCCATTGGCCTTCAAAAATTAAAACAAAGAAAAAATATGCAATTAAATAACCGATAACTATACTGCCACTATCTCCCATAAATAATTCTGCCTTAGGTTTATTAAAAAATAAATATCCCAGCAGAATCGGAATCATTACAAATGCTAAATAAAAATTTAAATCTAAATTTTCTTTAAATAAAAATGACAAACAGAATGCAATAAATACAAAAATACCGTTTATAGCTAAATAACCGTCTGCACCATCTAAAAAATTATAAATATTTATAATGTAAACATAAAAAAATACAAAAAAAATTAAAATTAATTTATATGGCAATACAGCAATTAAGTTTGATTCTAAATTCAGAGGAAAGAGAGGTAAACTCACCATTACAATAAAAAAGTGAATTAACAATCTATAAATATAATGAATATTTCTAATATCATCATAAAATCCAACAATTCCAAGAAATATAATTGAGAAAAATAGAAGGTAATATCTATTAGGAAGATAGAAATTGATTTGTGAAGTAAGAACGTAATATTCTAAAAATAAATAAAAGATTAACAATAAAATTGAAAAAATAATTCCTGAACCCGTTGGTGTTTTAAAAGTATGAGATGAAAGCTCGTCTGGAATATCTATAAAATTCCTATTTTCTGCAAATCTTTTATAAATTTTAAAAAAACTAATACTTAAAAAAAGTATTAAAAAAAAAAATAAAACTAATAAGTACATTTTGTATATTTGGATATAATTTTAGCATTTTCATAATTATTTGATGTAAGTTTTTCTATTTTATTATCATAGTAAAAATAAAAATTATTATGATCAAATTCAGGAGCCAATTCAATTTTCATCATTTCTTTTATTTTTCTATTTCTAGACGGTACGTATCCATAAATTTTATCATTTTCTATTTCAAATGATTTTTTACAAATTATATTTTTAAAAATTCTTCTAGCAAATACTTGATTATTTGTAACATAATTTACTGCATAATGCAGGTCATCAACTTCTTCTGAAAATATTGTTTCATCGTTATAATTTTTTTCAAGGTAAGTTGGAACTATCATTAAAAGATATACTTTATCATCTGATTTAAAATGATTTTTAACATTATTTAAAATTTTATCTCGTACAACTTCTGTATTAGCATAATTATTTTTTTGAATTAAAAAAGAATTAAAATTTAAAAATATTATTAGTAATATAAATGTAAATTTTAAATTATTTATAAAAGATTTCTTGAATTTATATTCATTAATTATAGCAATAAAAAATGCAAAACATAAAAATAGTGCAACCAAACCTCTGTTGTAATATCCATTTATTTGAGGAACAGAACTTACAATTAAGTACATACAAAAAACGAAAAAACTTGACAAAATTAATAAAGTAAAAAAAATTTTAATAAAAAACAAATTTGTAGACTCATCTTTAAGTTTATGCAGCTTAAAAAATAAATAAAATAAAATTGTATATGTGAGTAAATTGTGAATTTTAAAATTTATAAACTTTAATGAATTTAAAAATAATAAAGGAATTTCATAGAATATAATCTCAACTGGTTTAGTAAAATACTTCATCACATTATTGAAATAATTTTCTTCAAATAATATTTTATTTTCTTGTAATGAAAAAGCATACTTTAATGGTGCATCGTTATCAGTCAACTTTGCAATTATAAACTGAAAAATAATTACAAAAATAATCAAAATTAAAAATAAAAAAATAAATTTTTTAAAATTATAAAAAAAAATATTTTTATTAGAAGAAAGTTTTTCGAACGATAAAAATAAAATATTAATTAAAAATAATACAACTGTGTATTCGTATGTTAACAATGAAAGTACAAAAAAAAGAATTACAAAAATTTTTTTTTTATTTACAGAAAAGTATAAAGATAGGCTCCAAAAAAAAATTGAAAGTACTCCTAGTGATTGTGTAACAGGTGAAAAAAAGGGGGTTGAAGCAAAAGATGGAAATAAATATATAAATAAAAATGCTAAAGAACTTTTAATATTTAAATATTTTAGGAGAGAAAAATATAAAATTAAACCTGAGAATAGCCATATTGAAACATTAATAAATATATAAGCAAAATCATTTTTTTCAAATTCTGTTAAAATTGCAACATACAATCCACCTATTGGTCGAGTATTAAAAAAAAGTAAGCAGTTTATCTTTATTTTTTCATATAGTGATACTCCAATATGATTTGCAGATAATGACCAATCATCATAAATAATTCCACCCTGAATAATATAATTGTGATTTATAAAATAATAAGCAAAAATTATTAAAAATATATAGTTATGCTTTTTCAAAATTAAATTTTTTAAATTTTTACTTAACATTGGTAGCTTATATAGCTATATATTTTATTTTTATATAACCAATTAATTATCAAATGAAAATTATAATTTTAGGAGCCGGCATATCAGGGGTATCTCTAGCACACTATCTTCAAAAATTTAGAAAAGTGAAAGAAATTACAATCCTTGAAAAAGAAAAAGTACCCGGTGGTTTACTAAGATCCTTTAATTGCAATGGTATTGCATATGATATTGGTCCACATATTATCTTCTCTAAACATAAAGAGATATTGAAAAAAAACATAGAAATTTTAGGAAAAAACCTAATAAAAATCAAAAGATCAAATAAAATAATTTATAAAAATAGATACATCAAATATCCATTTGAAAATGAGTTATCAAAACTTCCTAAGAATAAATTAGAGTATTGTTTACATACATTTCTTAACAATCCTTTCGAAAATTATGATTATCAAAATATGTTGCAATTTTTTTTAAAAATTTTTGGTGAAGGGATCACAAAAACTTATTTAGAACCCTATAATCAAAAAATATGGAAATTTGAACCTAGTTTTATGGATACTCAAATGGTTGAAAGAATTCCAAAACCACCAAAAATTGACATTATAAATAGTGCAAGAGGTAAAAAAACTGAGGGATACAAACACCAACTTTATTTTCATTATCCAAAAAAAAATGGAATTCAAGCACTATTCGATGCTTATTATAATAGCCTCAATAAAAGAAAAACAAAAGTATTATTGGGAAAAAAAATTCTTTCAGTATCAAGTAATAATAAAAAGACAATTATTGAAACTACAAAAGAAAAATATAAATGTGATAAGTTAATATCAACAATACCTTTAAATGAATTATGTAATATAACAAAAAAAATCCCATCAACTGTAATTGAAAAATCAAAAAATCTTAAATATAATTCAATAATAATTGCTCTAGTAAATGTGAAAGGAAATGTTGCAGGAAATAATTTTGCATTTATGGTCCCACAAAAAGATATAATTTTTCACAGAATATCTAAGTTAGACTTCTTGGGTAAAAATTACTCAAAAAGAAATAGTACATCATTTTTAATTGAAATTACATTTAAACAGACAGATATGATTAGTAAATTGACTAATTTAGAAATTCACTCAAAAATATATTTAGGATTAAAGAAATTAAAATTTTGTAAAACAAAAAAAGATATCAATTTTAGTGAAATCAGAAAATTTAAATATGCATATGTAATATATGACCTAAATCATAGAAAAAATGTAGATTATATTTTAAAGTATTTTAATAGTTTGAATATCCATAACGCGGGACGATTAGGATCTTGGGAATATTTGAATTCAGACCAAGTAATCTTTCAATCAAAAGAATTAGTAAAAAAATTAATATAGTGAGAAAAAAAATCTCTTTAATAACAGGTGTTGCAGGTACTATTGGATCAAATTTGGCATCAAGTTTATTAAGAAAAGGTCATTTAGTTTATGGTATAGATAATTTTTCTTTAGGATCAAAAAAAAATTTAAAAAAAATAATAAATAATAAAAATTTTAATTTGTTAAATTTAGATTTATCGAATGATATAAAAATAAGTAAATTTAAGAAAATCAAAAAAATTGATTATCTTTGGTTGTTGGCAGCAAATTCTGATATAAGAGCTGGTTTAAAAGATGCAAGTGTTGATTTAAATAATACATTTTTAACTACCGTAAAATCTCTAAATGGTTTCTTAACAAAGCTAGGTAAAAATTCTAAAGTCTTTTTTTCTTCCAGCTCAGCAATTTATGGAAATATTAAAAAAAAGTTAAACGAAAATCATAGAAAATTTTTTCCAATATCAAGTTATGGTGAAAGTAAACTTTTATCAGAAATATATCTTCAAGATTTTTGTAAAAAGAATAAAATAAAATATGTAATAGGTAGATTTCCAAACGTTGTTGGAAAACCATTTACTCATGGGATAATATTTGATCTTGCGAATAAAATTATTAAAAATTCATTTCTAAAAGTGCTTGGCAACGGAAAACAACAAAAACCATATGTTCATGTAGCTGAGTTAATACAGTGCATGGAATTTTTAATTTTAAAAAAAAATAAAGGAAAACTTTTTTTAATAGGTCCGAATGATGACGGAGTTACTGTTAAAAAAATAACAAAAATTATCTGTAAGTATTTTAATTATAATAAAAAAGTTATATTTGGAAAAAAAAGTTATGGATGGGTAGGAGATGTCCCAAAATATAGATATGATACGACAAAATTAAATAAGAGTGGTTTCAGGTTTAAATTATCAAGCAGCGAGGCTATAGTTTTAGCTGTTAAAGAGAGATATTCTAAAAATAGCAAATATGAAAATAAGTATAATAAATGATCTTGATAATTTTAAAGCAATTTTCAAAAAATATAATTTAATTAAGGAAGATTTAAATTTTTATCAGACTTTTGAATTTATATCAAATTACTCTCTATATTATCAAAGTAAATTACATATTTATCTAATAGAAGAAAATAATAATTTTATAATTTTACCTTTAAATATATTTAATTTTAAGTTTATAAATTATTTTGGATTTATAGGTTCACCAGATATTAGTGAGGAAAATAATATAATTCATAATTTTAAAAATTTTGGTGAATTTTCTATTATGATGAATTATTTTTTTTCAGAAGAAAAAAAAAACTTCTTTTTTTTAAATTTATCTAATGGTTTTTTTAATAGTTATTTATTAAATAATAAAACATTTTATAAACATTTGACCTTAAAATCTAACACTGTTGATCTTACAAAAGAATATTACGTTAATAAAAAATCTTATTTGAATGAAATATTATATTATGAAAGAAGATATCAAAGAAACTATGATGATAATATCTCAATTAATAATTTAAATTTTCAAGAGGCAGAAAAATTAAATGTATTTAACTTTATAAAAAATAATCACAAATACAAAAATTCTAAAATATCTAAATTAATCAATTTTTATAAAAAAATGTTTGATTTAAATTTGGCTAAAATCAGTATCTTAAAAAGTGAGAATAATATTTTATCTATAATTATCTATATACAACATTTAGAAAAAATTTATTATTTAATTCCAGTTTATAATAAGGATTTTTTTAAATTTTCATTTGGAAAAATACATTTAAATAAATTTTTAACTTCAAGTGCAAATAACTCAAAAAGTATTTTTTTAGGACCTGGAAATGAACCGTATAAAAAAAAATTTGTTTTGAAAGAAAATGAATTGAATTTTTATTCAAATTCAAAAATATTAAAAAGTTATTATGATATAAAAAATATTTTTTAATGAATTTTTTAAAAAAAATTATTGACTCATTATTTAAAATTGATTTTTGGCAAATCTTTATTTCCAATTCATCAATAGATGAATTTATAAATACTAAAGGTAAGTCAATAAACCACAATTATTTTTCAATTAAAAATAAATATAAATCTTTTTTTGCAGATCCATTTTTTATA
>MDTA01026787.1_pt1 | contig 24103 bp, 25 predicted proteins | sample 811151 | NCBI WGS metagenome assembly MDTA01 (sample SAMN05326648, study PRJNA326480) | marine metagenome | isolation source: seawater | place: Indian Ocean: South | collected 2010
CATCTCGGACAGCATGCCATGAAAGGCTTTTCCAGTATATACCGGGTCTAACAAAATTCCCTCTAGTTCAGCAACCTCGCGGATGGTATCGAATATTTCGGCCGAGGCCTTACCGTAACCTTCACCGACGTACCCTTCAATGATGTTTACCTGGAACTGTTTCACATTATTCAGAAGGGAGTATTTTCTTGACCAAAGACTAATATCCTCTCTTATCTTGTTTTCAAAATACTTTTTGTTATCACAAACATTTATCCCGAAAATCTGTCCATCAATCTTGTGAATGTGAGCTCCTAAGATAAGTCCTCCCTGGGTCCCTCCAGAACCAGTCGCACAAACTATTGCCTCAGGGCTGAACCCGTTATTTTTGAAATCAGAAACTAGCTCTTCCGCGCAATTGATATAACCCCAAAGACCGGTCTCATTGCTTCCTCCAACCGGGATTCGGAAGGTTTTTTTGCCGTCTCTTGTGTATCTTGCTTGTAGAAGTTTATAGGTTTCGTCCATTTTTTGGTATTCATCAGGCGTCTTATAGGAGATCGTAGAATTGACTAATTTATCGATTAGGAGGTTTCCGTCGGCTTCATTCGGTTCGGAACCTCGAAGGATTAAATGCGACTTAAGACCAAGCTTGGCCGCCGCGATAGCGGTAGCTCTGCAGTGATTAGACTGCACGGCGCCCCAGGTTACTAGTATATCTGCTTTTTCCTCGAGTGCCTCTGCTGCGATGTATTCTAATTTTCGAACTTTGTTTCCTGACAGTGAGGCCTCAGATAAATCGTCCCTTTTTATCCAGATGTTTTTTTTGTATTTTTTCGAGAGCCTCTCTAAGCGTTCAACCGGTGTGGGAAGCCTGCCCAGAGCTATTCTGGTGGGGTTGTGTTTACTCATTAGATCTATATTTTTCGAGGTTTTTTATGTGGTAAGTCGAGCGAGAGGTCATCGCTTTAATTCCCTCAGCGAAAAACTTAGTGTCTAGCTCGACCACTGCAGATCCATTCTTTTCAATACCCTTGAGCAACTGAGTATGACTGTTGTCAACTTTGACCTTGCAAACGAGGTCTTCACGAATTGGTTTGAGAAACTTAACTTTTGCGTCCCCTACTACAGTATTGCAACTCAAATCAAGCTCATGAAGCTTGAGTTGCAGGATACCCCAGCCGGCTAAAGCAGCCAAAGCAAATACACTCCCGCCAAAAGCAGATTTTTGATGGTTGATGTTTTTTTCGAGTGGAGCGGTCAATGTCAGCATATTCTCATTATATTCGCAGACTTCTACGCCCATAAATCTACTCATCGGGATTTGTTCATGCATGATCCGCTGAAGTTCTATTGGCGTTCCATTGTATAATCTGCCTGAGGGCCTATCTTCTAAAGAATCCATGATTCGGGAGTAAAGCATGAAACAAAGTTTTAACTCAATAATATTTGTTTGCGCTGTGGTGCTTGTGTTCGCAGGCTGCTCAGAAACAAATAAACCTCTGTCGGTTATAGAGGGAGTTACAATGGGAACAACCTACACTGTAAAGATAGCTGACCAGATCAACAGAGAGGTAAACCTGAAGACTCTAATAGACCAGGAGTTAATTGAATTTAATAAGGTTTTCTCCAACTACATACCGGATTCGGAGATATCAAGGTTCAATCGCTCGGAAGGAGCGGTACCGATCTCTTCTTCATTTAGGAAGCTTTTGTTGTTAAGCGAGGAGGTGAAAAATATAACTCAAGGGGCTTTTGATGTTTCGATCGGTCCTTTGGTTAATCTTTGGGGTTTTGGACCTGTTTCTGAGACCGGGGCGCTCCCTTCAGAAAGCCAGGTACAAGATTTACTGGAAACTTCCGGCTCGAACCCACTAAGGATCACCCAGGATTTTGTTTACAAGGCTGAAGAGACGAAGCTGGATTTTTCGGGGATTGCCAAGGGGTATGCGGTAGATTCGATAGTAGAAACGCTTGAAGAAATGGGGCTAACGAATTTTTTTGTGGAGATAGGAGGAGAGGTGAAGGCGCGCGGATTGAATGCTCGAGGTGCTCCTTGGAACATTGGGATAGAAGTGCCCGACAGAAATGAGAGAAAGATCTTTAACACCGTTCCACTTCACAATCTAGCTATGGCTACCTCTGGAGACTATAGAAATTTTTTTGAGCTGGACGATGTGTTTTTTTCTCATATTATAAACCCCGATAGCGGCTATCCGATTGATAACAGAGTTGGATCGGTTACCGTATTGCATCCGAGCGCTGCTCTTGCAGATGCCCTAGCAACTGGATTAAACGCAATTGGGTTTGAAAGCTTGTCGAGGATATCAAATGAGAAAAACCTAAAAGTTATGGCTATAATAAGAAGATCTGGAAATTATGAAGTTTTTTCTTCCGAGAAATATCAAGAATATTTGAAGAGTCACAGTAAATGATTGAGTTTATATTTAGTTTTGGGATCTTGTTGGCTTCAGTTATTGCTATGGCGATTGGCGTAATCAAGGGCCGAGATCCAATTGCTGGGTCTTGCGGTGGGCTGAAGAGTTTGAATGGCGATACAGCTTGTCAGTTCTGTGACAGAAAAGAAAACTGCACAAGAAAATAGATGCTAACGACATAGAAGATAGGAGCAAATCCTAGGATGGTTAGTCATTGGCGATTTGCATTGGCGCGCAAGCTGGCTTTCTCTTTCTCCTCGAGACGAGGGCGCTCTTTGATTGGCCCTCTTTCCGTAGTTGGAGTAGCAGTCGCGATAGCCGCGCTATTTACCGTGCTCTCCATAGTAAATGGCTTTGATAAAGAGTTTAGGGAGAGATTGCTTGCTGCTACCCCACATGGAGTCATTTATTCCGGTGAGCCTAACTTTGACATACAAAAAATGCGAGGCTCTCTTCTGCTAAATCCAAACATTGATGGCGCGGCGCCTTTCATAGAGAGCCGGGGCCTCGTTTTCTCGTCCGGGAGCCTTGCACCTGTCTCCGTGCGAGGCATCGACCCGCACATTGAAGGAACCGTTTCAATTCTTCCGGAGGCAATTGTTGTTGGAGATCTAAAATTGCTGGAGACATCGCGTTTTGGCGTCGTCTTAGGTCGTGATTTCGCCAACACCTTTAAAGTCTCTGTTGGAGACCAGATTAAATTAGTTTTACCACAGGTCATTGTTTCACTCGCAGGTTCTTACTTAACGACCCGTAAGTTAAAGGTTGTGGGTATTTTCGATTTGGGATTAGATATTGATAAAAATTTACTGGTTATGCATGTAAATGACTTGCGGAGGCTTAAGAGGCAAAACAAAATTGATGGCTTATCGATAAAAACAAAAAATATTTTTGAAGCTTCTAAAACCGTCTTCGAGGTAATTTACTCTGAAGAATCTCTTAACGGATACAGCTGGCAACAGTCTCACGGTGCTTTGTATCGTGCGATTGGCACACAAAAAGCGACTCTCGCATTTTTGATGATGTTTTTAGTTTTTGCTGCAGTCTTTAACATCTCGTCTAATTTAGCTCTAACCGTGAATCAAGCAAAACCAGAGATTGCGGTTCTGAAGACAATGGGTGCTTCCAATCGCGATATATTGATTATATTTTTGCTCACCGGTCTATACATTGGTCTTTTGGGCGTTTTAGCTGGGCTTGCGCTAGGTTTTGGAATCACAATTGTGTTGTCACCACTTTTCAATTTTCTTAATGATTCATTTCAGTCTGGGCTTATGGACGAATATTTTATAAGACACTTTCCTACTGAAATTATCGTTTCTGATATCACCGCAATTTTATTAACAGCCACAGCCACGATAGTTATCTTTTCTATTATACCCGCGAGGAAAGCTGCGAGAATGATGCCCGCGAGAGTACTTAGCCTTGAAACGTGAAATTCTAAAAGCGCAAGCTCTATATAAAAGTTTTGTGCAAGGAAATAAGACTGTTGAGGTCTTGTGTGGTGTTGACTTCTCAGTCCGAGAGAGCGAAACGATTGGGATTCTGGGAGCCTCAGGAAGCGGAAAGAGCACTCTTTTGTATCTTTTAGCCGGATTGGATCGTCAGAGCGGCGGAGACGTTGTCATTGATGGCCAAAGTCTTACTTCGCTTTCAGACAATGCGATGGCGAATTTAAGAAATCTGAAAATAGGCTTCATCTACCAGTTTCACCATCTAATGCCAGAGTTCTCGGCGAGAGAAAACATTGCTCTCCCTGCCTTAATTTCCGGCAAATCTAGATCTGAGGCTTTTTTTTTAGCTGATCAAATGCTTTCAAGATTAGACATAAAATCTCGTGCGAGCCACCTACCTTCTGAATTGTCTGGTGGAGAGAGGCAGCGTGTAGCAATTGGACGTTCCTTGATAAATGACCCCTCTCTGGTTCTAGCTGACGAGCCTACGGGTAATTTAGACGAGGAGAACTCCCAGATAGTTGAAGAGCTTATCCTTGAATTGGCTAGGTCTTTAGAAACTTCTTTTGTCGTAGTAACGCATGACGAGGCCTTCGCGCAGCGGCTCAGCAAGATTTTCGTCCTGAAAAGCGGCAAGCTGTCAGAGCGTGTGAAGTGATAACTAAATACATCGCGTTACGATTTCTGTTCGCTCCGTCTGACAACAATTTTTTTTCGCCGATCGCGCTCGCATCATTCCTTGGTATTTTGATCGGAGTAACCATTATTACTATAGTAAATTCCGTAATGAACGGGTTCGATTCCCAATTGAAGGACCGTTTGCTCGGCGTTGTGCCGCACGTTTATTTGAAGGATTCTGATTTAGACACGCGTCACCTTAATTCACTATTAGGGACAGGGGACATTAAGCACTCAACGCCTTTTGTATCTGTTAAGGGGATGATGCTCACTAAGGAACGCAACCACTTTCTGGAGGTCTACGGAATCTCAAAGAATTTTGAGTTAAAAGGCACAAAAATTAATCAAGCCAGTGAGCAAAATAATGAAGAAAGTAAAGCTAAGAAACACGGGCTTCGGTTACTGCTAAGTCATTCCGTCGCCAGACGCTATGGAGTAGATGTCGGAGACCCGTTTTATTTGCTGTTCCCATTAATATCGGAGTCCGGAGATACGGTAATCCCAAAAATTTATCCAGCGTACCTTGGTGGCACTTTTGCCTTTCGCTCTGAGCTCGACAGTTATTTGGCTTTGGCTGAGGTCTTGGAAATTTCAAATCTCTTAAATACACCAGTAGGTTCAAGAGTATATCTAGAAGATATTTTTAGAGCTGATGAGGTGGCTCATCGTTTACGGCAAGAGGGATATAACGTCGAAGCTTGGACAGAAAAGTTCGGGAATTTTTTCAGAGCAGTCAGCATTGAAAAAAATCTGCTCTTCGTAGTGATGTTATTGGTTATTGGCATTTCATCAACGGGCATAATTTCGGCGCTGACAATTTTAATCGACGACAAAAAAAATGAAGTAGCTATTTTGCGCACCATCGGGTTTAGATCCAGTCAAGTTGCTATGGTTTTTCTTTTTTTCGGTGGGTTTATATCTGCTCTAGCCGTCTTTAGTGGCATAGTGGCTGGGGTTATTTTGTCGTTGTATGTACCCGATCTCATGGCTTGGGTATCTTCGACATTTGGATTCAGTATCATAGAAGGCACCTACTTTTCTCAAATACCTATTCAGGTAAGAATAAACGAATTAGGGCTTATTGCTTCTGTATCTCTGGCTATAAGCTTTGTCGCTGGACTCGTACCCTCCCTTCGAGCAGCCAAGGTTTTGCCAACTGATGCTTTGGGATAGGTTTAAAAAAACCATCAGTGGGAGGCCTTACGTCTTTTATATTTTATGATCTTAAGCCGGTAGTAGGTCCGGACCCCGAGGAAGCCGGTTAATCCGGTAGCAACGCCGCAAACGAAGCTGCCTACAAAAAGAGGTTTCCAAATAACTGCAATTTGATTTCTAATCCAATTCAAGTTGAGGTCCAAGGGTACAAGAAGACTCCCTCCACCTAAAATTTCTTGGCCAACTATTAGAGAGAAATACATCATCGGACCAATCGTGATGGGGTTGCTAATCCAAACCACAGCTATAGATACTGGAAGATTGCATCTGATCCAGAGCGCAACCAAGACACACGGTACGGTCTGAAAAGGCATCGGCATAAAACAAAAAAAACCTCCGATTAAAAAGGCATATGACAGCGAACTTCTATTAAAATGCCAAAGATTTGGTTCGAAAAGAAGGTCTCCGAAAAAGCGGAGATATCTTATTTCTTTTATTTCTTGCTGTGTCGGAAAATATTTTTTAAGGTTCACGGTTTTCGCGAAGCAGGAGTCTTCTGGTATTTTCTATTTTTTCTAAATTTTTTCAATAATGAATGAAATTGTGCCGTTATTGAATGGGGCCTCGATTGACAAAACGTCTTCGGTTGCCGCAGCCATATTCGTAAATTTTTTTAGAGAAAGAGTAACTTTTTAGATACAGCTCTGAGGTTATATGAACAGTTTTGAGAAATTACATCTAGAAAAAATCGAAGAAAACCTTTTTCGAGGCAAGCCAGAAGAGAGTGGGCTCGAGCGTGTTTTTGGTGGGTACGTTTTAGCTCAAGCTCTACTCTCAACTGCGTCGACGGTTATCGTTGGACGTTGTCACTCTCTGCACTCCTATTTTCTGAGGCCGGGGGATCCCCACGAACCGATCTTATATGAGGTAGACCGAGTAAGAAACGGTAAGAGTTTTTCGACTCGTCGAGTATCTGCGGTTCAGAGGGGTCGTGTCATTTTTATAATGACTGCTTCGTTTCAGATTCCAGAGGAAGGGCTTGTGCATCAATTTAAAATGCCGTCAGTTCCTCCTCCAGAAGATTTGCCAACTGACATCGAAAGGATGAAAAAAAGTCTTCGAAGGCTAACCGAAGAGCAGAGAAAAACCCTGTCTCGAGAGAGACCCATCGAGCTCAAGAGAGTTGAAGCTATAGACTTTGCTAACCCAAAAAAGAGATTGCCGGTGCAGCACATCTGGTTGAGGAGCAAAGAAAGGTTAGGGGCCGATGATCCGGAACACCAAGCTTTTCTTGCATATGCCTCCGACATGGGGTTATTGAGTACCTCAAGCCTTCCACACAAGAAGTCTTGGTTAACTGGACTTCAGACAGCTAGTCTGGATCACTCAATGTGGTTTCATGATAGCTTCCGAATAGATAAGTGGACCCTTGCTGTCATTGAGAGTCCAAAGGCATCAAACAGTCGAGGCTTTAATCGGTGTTTGATGTTTTCAGCGGAGGGGTCTTTAATTGCATCTGTTGCCCAAGAGGGACTAATGCGAGTGTTAGAGTAAAAACCTCTCTCAACGGACTACACGAGTGTTCATATCGATACAGTTTTTCGCAAAATCCTGACAAGATCCGCTTTATCTTCTTTGTTTAAAAATTCACCTATCTCTAGCTCATCTCCGTGAGAGCGAATGACTACTTTTTCTGGGTCTTGAGTCCTCTTCCCAGGCCTGACAAAAAATTTTGACCAGATTCGTTGAAAGCGCGCCTTTTTTGTGGGCTTTCTAATACCCATTTCCACAAGTACTTCGTATTCAGATATTGTAATAACTTCTTGTCGAGCGCATTGCTTTGCAACGTAATGAATGCACAACGCTAGCAACGTCAGCTCAATTACCGAGAATGGAAGAATAACCCAAGCTCCGGCAATCAAAAAACTCAAAGCGATTGCCATAGAGACTGCAGCTATAACGAGAAGAAGTATTAAGTTTAGTCGCCACGTAAGCGAATTGTTTGGTCGTAAAACAAGCACTGTCGCGCGGGTTTCCTCATTAGTACGCGATTCAATCATTTTGGTTTTGATAACAGGATTTTTAGGGTTTCAATAAGTTTTTTATTTTGTTCGGGTAACCCAATGCTTATGCGAAGCTTGTCTTCCAAACGGGGCATATTGAAATGTCGTACAAAGATTTTCTTCGCTTTCAATCCTTTGTACAAATCCTCTGCAGCCAATTGCGATTTCGCAGGGATCGTAACTAAAAGGAAGTTAGCCTGGCTTGGTGCTACATGGAGTCCTAACTCTTCTAATTGCTCCTGCAATTTTTTTCGCGATGCTTTTACCAAGGCAGAAGATTTTTTCGCGTATTCTTGATCTTTAAGCGCGGAGACAGCTAAAACTTGGCTAATCTGATCAAGGTTGTAACTATCTTTCGTTTTGGTGAGCATTGGATGAATCAGTTTCTCTTGGCCAATCCCATAACCTACTCTCAATCCTGCTAGCGAGTAGCCTTTGCTCAAAGTTCTAAGTATGACTAGATTGGTGTGCTTGTGAATTAAGTCAATGCTACTTGCGAGTTGAGTATCAATGAAATCGATATATGCCTCATCAACAACAAGAATTGAGTCCAGCTCATCCGCTAATTCTTCAATCTTGTTCTGGCTTGTAAAATTGCCTGTTGGAGCATGTGGATTAACTAAGAAGCATAACTTTACGCCTTTACTATTCATGCTCGCCGCGAAGTGGTCTGGTAACGTCCAATCAGGGTTTAGTTCCACTGATTCGACTGGGCAGTCTTGTATTTTGGCTAATACTTGGTAGAGGGTGTATGTCGGATAGGTCGTTCCTATCTTTTCTCCAGGGTTTACGAAGGTAGTAATCAATAGTCTTAGTAGTTCGTCCCCACCTCGAGTTGCTATTACATTCGCTGGGCTTAAAGCGTGCAATTGGGAGATTGCGTCTCTGAGATCATCAGAATTCCCATCCGGGTAAAGCCTTAGGTTTTTGTATTGAAAATTTTTCGCAGCCTCTAAGGCATTTGGAGATGGCGGGTAGGGGTTTTCGTTAGTGTTAAGCTTTATGCTTTCGGCGCTGCTCGCTTGTTCTCCGCTTGAATAACCTAACATTTTGCGAATGTTATTTCGTTCGTAACTCATCTGTTTTGCCTTGTGGTTGTTTTATATTCGACATCACGAATTAAAATCTCTGAGCAACCCTCCGGTGTAATGACTTCGCACTTTTCTCCTCTTTTTTTTCCGATAAGCGCTCTTGCCATTGGAGAGTTTATGCTTATCCAGCGAGATTTTGGCTCAATTTCGTCGGGGCCCACTAAGCGAATAGTTTCGATTCTTCCAGTGCCGCTCTCAATTGTAACCCATGCGCCAAAATAAACTTTAGCAAGATCTTTTGGCAATGTTTCTACAATAAAGAGGCTTTCAAGCCTTTTGGTTAAGTATCTAATTCTTTTATCTATTTCTCGAAGCCTCTTTTTGCCATATATATAATCGGCGTTTTCACTTCGATCTCCCAAAGCCGCAGCTTCACTAACCTGCTTCGTGACCTCTCGGCGAGTCTTCCTCCAAAGCGTATCTAATTCATCACGGAGATTTCTTGCTCCCTCAGGAGTTATATAGATTTTTTCTTCAACCATTCTTGTTTTGTTCTTAACCTTGCGAGAAGCTTCAATTTACGGGAGATTGGCACGATAACCAAAAGTTCAACTTATGCAACATTTTAACCTAGTATAAACTCCACAAGCTTGAAATCTCTGACAAAGCCCCAAATTAGATCCGAGTGTAAAAGCCAAAAGAGAAAAACACATGATCCTCGATAAATGTACTAGAAAACTTCAGGAAGTTTTTTTTCAAGCGGAGGAATTTGCGCGATCGAAAAATCACAATCAACTTTCTCCCCTGCACTTGATGAATGTGTTCCTTGGAGATCGTGAGGGATCTGTTTTCAAGATCCTCGAGTTAGTTCAGATCGATTTATCTTTGCTAGCCCATCAAATCAGCAAAGAGATCGAACTTCTCCCTGAACAAGTTGGAGGCGTTGATTCGTTAAAACCCTCTGCGAACTTTAATCAAATCTTTGCCGACTCTAAAGGATTGAGCGCCCAATTTGGAGACCAGTTTGTTTCGTCTGAAATATTTTTTTTGGCAATGTTAGAACAGGACAAAAACCTCAAACTAGTTCTCGAAAAGTTCGGGGTTGGGGTTGGCCGAATTCGCGTAGCGGTAAACACATTCAGGAAAGGACGCGTGATTGAGGAACAGGGTTCTGAGGAGACGATGCAAGCACTTTCAAAATTTACCGTTGATTTAACTGAGAGCGCAGAATTGGGGCGACTTGATCCTGTGATAGGCAGAGACGACGAGATTAGACGAACTATTCAGGTGCTTCAACGGCGAACAAAAAATAATCCTGTGCTTATCGGTGATCCGGGGGTCGGGAAGACCGCAATCTTGGAAGGTTTAGCGCAGAGAATTATTGATAATGAAGTTCCAGATGGGTTAAAGAGCAAGAAGGTCTTATCGTTAGACATGGCCGGTCTTGTAGCAGGAGCAAAATTTCGTGGCGATTTTGAGGAGCGGCTTCAAGCAGTTATCCGTGACCTTGAAAGTAAAGAGGGTGAGGTGATTTTGTTTATAGATGAGATTCATAATTTGGTGGGTGCGGGGAAAGCGGAAGGCTCAATGGATGCCGGGAATATGCTAAAGCCAGCATTGGCCAGAGGAAAGCTTCACTGTGTTGGCGCGACCACTTTTGAGGAGTACAGAGAGAACATCGAAAAGGATGCAGCTTTAGAAAGGCGATTTCAAAAAATACACGTTTCGGAGCCAGATGTGACCTCGACCATAGCTATCTTAAGGGGCCTAAAAGAACGGTATTCCTTGCATCACGGAGTAGAGATTACAGATCCCGCTCTGGTCGCAGCTGGCCAGTTATCAAGCAAATTCATATCAGATCGGCACTTGCCCGACAAAGCGATTGACCTAGTTGATGAGGCGGCGAGTTTGATTCGCATGGAAATCGATTCGAAGCCTCAAGAAATGGATAAGCTTGAAAGAAGGTTAATCCAACTTAAGATCGAGTCAGAGGCGTTAAAAAACGAAGATGATGAAGACTCCAAAAAAAGAAATGCGATGCTTCAGCAAGAGATAAAAGAGAGCGAAAATAGTTTAGCGAAGCTTGATCAAATATGGAGCGCCGAAAAACTGGTGGTTTCGAAATCTCGTGAGCTGCGAACGAAGCTGGACGATACGAAGTTGCAACTCGAATCATTGAGACGTTCAGGAGATCTTGCTGGGATGTCGGAACTTCAGTATGGCGTGATTCCCGAGCTTGAAAAACAGCTTACGGAGCAACAAGGAGACAAGACTGTTAAGCACCAATTATTAAGAGATCGAGTCACCGAATCGGAAATAGCTGAGGTAGTTTCAAAGTGGACGGGAATTCCGGTAGCGAAAATGTTAGAGGAAGAAAGGGCACGATTGATCAACCTTGAATCCGAGATGAGTGCAAGAGTAGTAGGACAAACTAATGCGATCAGTGCGGTGGCTAATGCCATTCGACGATCCAGAGCAGGTATAGCGGATCCCGTGAGACCCAATGGATCGTTTCTATTTTTGGGGCCAACTGGAGTAGGAAAGACAGAATTGTGTAAAGTCTTGGCTGACCTGCTATTTGACAACAAGGAAGCGCTGGTGCGGCTTGATATGTCTGAGTTCATGGAAAAACACTCGGTCAGCAAGTTGATCGGGGCTCCCCCCGGCTATATTGGGTACGAGAGTTCTGGTCTCTTGACCGAAGAGGTAAGAAAACGTCCGCATAGCCTTGTTTTATTGGATGAGATTGAGAAAGCCCACCCTGAGATCTTTAATCTGTTGTTACAGATACTTGACGATGGTCATCTGTCTGACAATAAGGGAAGGAGAGTCAATTTTAAGAACACAATTATTGTAATGACTTCTAACCTAGGGGCTGAGGAAATTCAAGCTGGTCTTAATGCTAATGATGACAATGTTAAGCTTAAAGAGTTAGTAATGGGCAAAGTGAGGGAGAATTTTAAGCCTGAATTTATAAACCGAATTGATGATGTGGTTATGTTCAACCCATTAAGGGAGGCAGAGATCAAACAGATTGCGGAAATTGAGCTAAAAAAACTAAAATCTCGCTTGGTCTCAGAGGGCATTGAATTTGAGTTCGAGCCTGGAGTTATTGATTTGATTGCGAAAAACGGTTTCTCTGCTTTGGATGGAGCGCGGCCTTTGAAGAGATCGATAAGGGAGCTCATCGAGAATCCGGTAGCTATCCAATTGATTTCAGAAGACAGATCTCGGGAATCCAAGATCAAGGCCCGAATACTCAACAACGCTATAGTATTTATCTGAGCACTGTACAAACATACAGAATAATGATACTGTGTGTATGTACAGTACTATTCCGGAAAAGGAGTTGCTCAATGAAAAATACGGCGTTAACTAACCCAACTAGTTCCCTCAGGTCACGAATGCACTCAAAGCTGGCGATGAAAGCAGCAAAAAAGATGGGGAGAACCAAGTCGAAGCAGAAGACGGGCAGGAAAGTATTCCATCACTTAAAAATGATGATTCAGTTACAAAGTGATCCGTCAAAAAATTGTCCCCGCAGGGTTCAAAGTGGTCCGTTTGTTCAAAATTTGCTCCTTTTCCCGGGGAATCCCAGAGATTAAGCGCTTATAACCTCAGACTTTAAGGCTTTAACAATCTTCTACTGGGCAACCTCCGGGCGACACAAGGGTTGGGTCTCTCCTGAGCAAAAACCATAATTATCCTATAGGATAGAAGGTGGACAATAATTCTCATTAGGAAAGGATTGGGGCATGTCGGAATCTCCATGGTTTGAAGATTTAAGTGTGGGCGATGAGTTTAATAATGTGCCCGAGGTAACGATTACAGAGGGTCATTTGGTTGCTCATCAAATGGCATTTGGTGATCGCTCGGCGTTGCCTTTAAGTTGGCCTTTAAGCCTGAAAGTTACAAAATCGCCTACTCCGCTAGTAAATTCTTGTCTGGTGGCAAATATTGCAATTGGTTTAAGTACAATTCCCTCCCAGAGAGTGCTAGGAAACCTATTTTACCGTGGGGTCGCATTTAAGCTACCAGTATTCGTAGGAGATACCCTTATAGCAAAGACTTCTGTCGTCGCTTTGCGCCAAAATAGAATAAAGCCCGGAAGGTCTGCAAGCGGCATGGCCGTTCTAAATGTTGAAGTCTCAAACCAGCGTAATCAGGCTGTTCTGAATTTTTACAGATGTCCAATGCTCCCCTGCAAAGACCCCGAGGCAAAAACCGGGAAAAATGATGACTTTGACTCGATACCCGACGGGTTTGAGTTTGATAAGCTCGAGGCTCTGGTACCGGATTGGAATTTTAAGGAGTTTAGACCCAGACAGGCTCCCTTGCAGATAGGACAGAGGTTTGTCATCGAAGCCAGAGATACTGTCACCTCTGCACCAGAGGTTGTTCGCTTAACATTGAATCTTGCGATGACGCATCTTGATTCTGAAAAAGGTGGTTACGCCAAAAGATTGGTTTACGGCGGACACACAATATCTCTTGCTGCCGCTCAAGTCAGTCGCGCGTTACCAGGCTTGATAGCAATAATTTGTTGGTTTCACTGCGATCACGTAGCTCCAGTATTTGAGGGAGATATATTAAGAAGCGAAGTCTTGGTCAACCAGCGCGAGAATCATGAAGAGTTTTCTATCCTAGATTTGACAGTAGAGGTATTTGCGGAGAGTGAAAACTCAAAAAAAGAAGAGAGAAAAGTATTAGATTGGCGCTTTGGAGTAATCTCAAGGGGATAATATATGAAAAATGGAATCCTTAAAGGCTTGCGAATTCTCGAAGGATCTGCATTTGTTGCAGCCCCGCTTGGAGGCATGACTTTAGCGCAGTTGGGTGCAGACGTAATTAGATTCGATCCTATAGGAGGTGGGCTCGACTATAGGCGTTGGCCGATAACCAGGGAAGGCTCTAGTTTGTTTTGGGCCGGAATGAATAAGGGGAAGCGATCACTCCAAGTTGATATAGGCCATCCAAGAGGAAGGGAACTTGTGACATCTCTTCTAGCTGGTAGCAGTTTGTCCGATGGTATTTTCTTAACTAATTTTCCTGAGAGGGGCTGGTTAGCCTATGACAATCTCCGAGCAGAAAGAGAAGACCTGATCTATGTGAATATCATGGGAGATCGTCGAGGTGGTTCAGCTTTAGATTACACGGTTAACTGCGCGGTTGGTTTCGCGAGCTTAACGGGCAGCCAGAAGAATGACGAGCCCACAAATTATCTTCTCCCTGCTTGGGACAATATTACTGGGCAAATGGCTGCAATCGCTCTTTTAGCTGCAGAGCGACATCGTCGAATGGAGGGAGAAGGGCAACTAGTCAGGTTAGCACTCAAAGACGTAGCGGTAGCAACTACTAGCAATCTTGGAAATATTTCGGAGGTTTCAATCAATGGGGAAGATAGGGAAAAGAATGGCAATTATCTTTATGGAGCTTTCGGAAGAGATTTCGAGACCAAGGATAAAGAGAGATTAATGATAGTTGGCCTTACTCCGAAGCAATGGAGTTCTATAGTAACAGCCACGGAGCGCGAAGAGGAAATCGCCGCTCTCGAAGCTTCTATGGGTCTAGATTTTAGAAAAGAAGGCGATAGATTTAAGGCGAAAGAGGCCCTTGCAAAGACCCTTGAACCCTGGTTCAGATCAAAAGTTTATGCAGAGGCCTGTGCTTTTTTAGACGAGCATGGTGTTTGTTATGGGCCTTACAGAACTTTTAAAGAGATGGTGGAACAAGATGCCGATTGCTCACTCGATAACCCAATGATGGGACTTATAAACCAGCCCGGGATCGGCGATTATATAGCTTCAGGGTCCCCTATTAGGTTCTCCCAGTCGTCTAATCTTGCCGCTTTGCGAGCTCCCGTGTTAGGCGAGCATACAGAAGAGATTTTGAAAGATGATCTTGGTTTAGGAGACTCAGAGGTCGGAACGCTATTTAAAGAAGGGATAGTTGCTTAAGCGATTTTCGCCTTTTTTTGAGATCGCCAGATAGAGTAGCAACCTTGTTTTTTTATGCTAAGGTTTAATCTTTTTTAACAACAGAGATTCGGTGTTTGAATTAATAAGTGCGGGAGGCTGGCTTATGCTTCCGATCATTATTTGCTCGATTATTTCTTTGGCAATCGTGATCGAACGTTCCTGGGTTTTGCGAAGGGAAAATATTCTTCCACAAAAACTTCATATAGAATTAAAAAACCCGGCAACAAGGATAGCTATCGACCAAAATAGTATTGTTAGTTTAGGTGATGATTCTTTTCTTGGATTTCTGTTCATGTCAGCTTTCGCAAAAAAAAATGAGGGATATGATGCAATGCGCTCTTCTATAGAAAATGCGGCTAGTTTCGTTGAGCATGAATTGCTGAGAAATCTGGGGACGCTCGGAACAATCGCCGCAATTACTCCCTTACTTGGTCTTTTAGGCACGGTTATTGGGATGATAACCGTGTTCGGCGTCGTTGAAACAGATGGAGGGGGGGTTACTAGCGCGCTTGCAGGAGGCATATCCCATGCATTAATCACGACCGCAGCGGGCCTGGTTGTTGCCATTCCAACCTTATTCTTTCAACGTCATTTTGAGAGAAGAGTGGACGAGCTTTTGGTTTTTTTAGCTGGTGACTGTGAGCGTTTCATAGAGCTTTTGTCGAAAAAATGAGATTCCCCTGCCGGACTATTTAAAAAAAGCGCCTTTATGATGAGATTTTCGAGACGAACGAGAAGACCCAACGAGATAAACCTTGCACCTTTTATTGACGTAGTTTTTCTTTTGCTGATTTTCTTTGTTGTACCTGCAACGTTTCAGATCAACGCAAATTTGAGTGTCGATCTCCCAACCACTGAAGGCAATGGTTTGACCGACTCTGGGAAAACAAGTCTGACCCTTGTCATAAAAAAAGACAGCAGTTTTCACCTCGATCAGGAAACATTGATCTTTGACAATCTCCAAGAGCTCTCCTCCGCCATTAGAGGAAGGCTTAATGAGGTTTCCTCTCCCGATCTCGTGATAGCGGCAGACGAACTAGCACCGCACAAATCCATTGTTCTCGCCATTGAAGCAGCGCGGATGTCTGGTTTTGAGAAAATCTTTCTCCAAACGTCCCTTGAAAAAGAAACTTCATTATGAGTAGGGACTCTGAATTGGGGGTATATAGTCGCCTGCTTACCTACGTCATTCCATATTGGGGTGCATTTTTACTGAGTATGATAGGTTTTTTGCTTTACTCTCTAGCAAATGTTGGTTTTGTTCAATTGATATCTTTTATTGTTGATTCTTTAGGACAAAACACGCCCGCACTCGGCAGCGGGGCTAGACTTTACTTTGAAAAAATATTTGGTCCTGCAGACCAGCTCGATCGAGTACTCATACCATTGGGGATTATACTAATAGCTCTCTTTCGCGGGTTGGGTAGCTTCTCTGGAAACTATTTTATTGCGGTCGTTGCAAATAATCTTGTTCATAAACTCCGGTGTGAATTGTTCGGAAGGCTTCTTAGTTTACCTAGTAGCTTTTACGACAAGCATGCGATGGGACATTTAGTCTCGAAAGTAACCTATCATGTAACGCAAGTGACTGACGCGGCCACCGATGCGGTGCGCATAATTCTTAGAGAAGGCTTTACAGTGCTTGGCTATTTGGCCTTCCTGCTTTATCTAAATTGGAAGCTCACACTTTTATTCGTTTTGGTTGCTCCTCTTATCGGAATGTTAGTTACATATGCTGGCAGAAGGTTCAGGCGGATCAGTGAAAGAATTCAGGTTTCTGTAGGAGGAATTACCCATGTCGCTTCTGAAGCGATTCAAGGTCACCGAGAGGTAAGGACATTCGGGGGAAAGGAATTTGAAACTGCCAGATTTGAAGCGGTAAGCGGAGATAATCGGAGACAATCTATAAAAATGGTGATGACCGCTTCGTTAGCGACACCGGTGATTCAGTTTTTAGTCTCTTTATCCTTGGCTGGTTTGGTCTGGTTAGTGTTAGATCCGATTTTTTTAGCTGATATGTCTGCGGGATCTGTAATAGCTTTTATAACAACGGGCGGCTTGCTCGCGAAGCCCATTCGAAACTTGTCCGAAGTGGTGGCCAAAATTCAAAGAGGACTGGCTGCAGCAGAGGACATCTTTGATGTGTTTGACGAGACGCCCGAGCAAGATGACGGCGGGGTTATCACAGACCGAATAAGAGGGGAAATAGAGTTCAAAGATGTTTCGTTTAGCTACGAAAAAGAGACTGGTAGAGTCCTTGAAAACATAAGTCTTAAGGTGAAACCAGGGGAAACAGTCGCATTAGTTGGAAAATCAGGGAGCGGCAAGAGCACCTTGGTAAGTTTGATTCCTCGCTTTTATGAGGTTACATCAGGTCTTATATTATTAGACAATGACCCTTTGCAACATTTTGCATTGGGTAGTCTTAGAGAGCATATATCTATTGTAAGTCAACAAGTAGTGTTGTTTAACGATTCGATCTTAAACAACATTCGATACGGATCTCTAAAAAAGTCGTCGCGCGAACAAGTCGAAGAAGCCGCGAAAAAATCATTTGCTTGGGAATTTGTCGCTAAGATGCCTGACGGGCTAGATACGATTGTGGGAGATAATGGGGTCATGCTCTCTGGGGGGCAGAGGCAGAGAATAGCGATAGCAAGAGCATTTCTAAAAGACGCACCAGTTCTGATTTTAGACGAGGCTACGTCAGCCTTAGATACGGAGTCAGAAAAATCAATACGGTCCGCGTTGGGAGCGGTAGTCAAAGGCAGAACGACATTCGTTATTGCTCACAGATTATCAACCATCGAGATGGCCGATCGAATCTTTGTGCTGGAGCAGGGTAGGATAGCGGAGGAGGGGACACACCAGGATCTGCTATCTGCGAATGGAGCATACGCAAAGCTCCATCAGGCTGACGATTGGAAGCCCCAACCAAACGTGAACCTCAACCGGATTCCCGAAGATGATTCGGAGAGAATTGTTTCAAGGGACTCTCCCAGTTTGCCAATTGAATCCTCGAAAATAGTTAACGCATGGTATTCTGGTGCTGCGTGGTTATATCTGCTTAGGCCTTTAGAGGCCCTCTATCGAGCCAGCCTCCCTCTAAGAAAAATTTTCCTTCGTTTCAGATCAAATTGGAGCTCTGAAGTTCCAGTTATTGTCGTTGGGAATTTAACAGTAGGCGGCACAGGAAAAACACCATTCGTCGTGTCTTTGGTAAAACACCTAAAAAATATTGGATACAGTCCTGGCGTTATTTCGAGAGGATACGGTGGCAACGCAGACTCTTATCCTCTGGATGTGTCCGATTCAATCAGTTCTTATATGTCTGGAGACGAACCTTATTTAATAAGACGCCGAACTTCTGTGCCCGTAGTAGTGGACCCAGATCGCGTTCAAGCCGCTAAAGCTTTGCTAGCTAATCATCAGGTTGATTTGATAATTAGCGACGATGGACTTCAGCATTACAGGCTAAGGAGAGATGTCGAGATTCTGATTGTTGACGGAGAGCGGGGATTCGGGAATGGTTTTTGCCTTCCTGCGGGTCCTTTGAGAGAACCAATTTCGAGACTTCAAACAATTGACCTTGTTTTGGTCAATGGGCCAAATCTTAATGAGTCGATTCCTTTTGATAAAAAGGCCTTCAATCTTGATGTTGTGCCTATTCGACTTGTAAACCTTGGATCTGGTGAAGAGAGAGAGGTCGATGCCCTCAAAGGAGTTCAATTGACAGCGATTGCTGCACTGGGGAACGCCAACCGGTTTTGGGCGACTTTGAAGCGTCTGGGTTACAATTATCGATCCATCGAGTATCCAGATCATCACGCGTTAAATGAGGATGATCTGTCAGTCGGTGAAGGGATCATTTTATTAACTGAGAAAGATGCGGTAAAAGTAAAATATCTAAATATTAAAAAGGAAAAAATCTGGTATCTAGAGGTAGAAGCTATCGTTCAAGAGGGAGTAATGGAGCGAATCACTGGGATGCTTGCATAGTAAAGGGGTTGAAAATATGGCATTAGATAAAACTCTTTTAGATATATTGGTTTGCCCTATCTGCAAAGGGAATCTGACCTACCGACAAGATAGTCAGGAGCTGGTTTGTCTCGCCGACAAGCTCGCGTTTCGTATTGAAGATGATATCCCCATAATGATTCCTGAGGAAGCGAGAGATCTGGAGATAGAGAAATAAACGCTTTTAACGTCATAATCCCAGCGCGATATGGGTCTACCCGATTACCCGGAAAGCCTTTGATCAAGTTGGGTGGCTTGACCATGATAGAGCGAGTTTACAGAAAAGCACGTGAGAGTGGAGCCAAAAAAGTTGTTGTAGCGACGGATGATCGAAAAATACTTGAAGAGGTTAAAGGCTTCGGAGGCGATGCGATGATGACGTCAAAGGAGCACCTTTCCGGGACTGACAGAGTCTTTGAGGCTGCTGAGAGTCTGGGCCTTAATGAGAAAGATATTATCGTAAATGTGCAAGGCGATGAGCCTCTCATCCCGCCTCGTTTAATTAAACAAGTGGCAGGCGAGATAGATCAAGAGAATGAGGTCGTCACGTTGTGTGAGCAGATTACATCGGTTGAAGATTTTCTCGATAAGAATGTTGTGAAGGTGGTTCGAGATCAGAGTTATCGAGCGCTTTATTTTTCGAGAGCGCCCATACCTTTCGCTGCTGGAACGCCTGAATGTCAAAACATTGACAACCTCAGTTCAGAGCACCTCCGCCATGTCGGTATTTACGGCTATACTTTTCGACAGCTTGAAAATTATGTTAAGTCCAAACCCTGCAATCTTGAACTAATAGAAAAATTAGAACAACTTAGAATGTTGGTTTACGGGATTAAAATTAAAGTAGTGGAAGGCCTTATTGGTTCGCCTCGAGGAGTAGATATCGCTGAGGACGTCAAGAGGGTTGATGGCCTTTTAAGCAAGGAAAAGTAACTTGAGTTTAGTGGTCTTTCTGAAACAAAGTTGTGAGACTTGCAAATTAGTAGCTCCAGTGCTTAAAACGTTTCTTGAAGAGGAGAGCGCAGAAATTCTTTGCCAGGATGGTCCTTCTTTTTTTCTGGGTCTCGAAGTAAACGAGGACTTCGGATTGCGACGATCATGGGAAGCGAAAATAGAAACGGTTCCAACGATAATCCGCTTTGACAAAGACGGAAAAGAATTAGCTCGGATCGAAGGCTGGAATTCCGATGAATGGGCGGACTTTCTTCAATTTGAGATTCCTGAGATGACGGTTAAGTACAAGCCTGGCTGCGGATCTGACACTTTGGCGCCAGGGATGCACGAAAAACTTGCAGCGAAGTATGGTGATTCGGCAATCAAGTCCCGGAGGATTTTGATTGCTGAACAGGAGGACGATATTGAAGCGTGTTACTCTCGAGGATGGTCCGACGGGCTCCCGGTTGTCCCACCGACAAAAGAGAGGGTATTGCGAATGCTCTCAGGCACCTCTCGCCGCCCCGACGACATTGTGGGAGTAGTTCCTCCAAATTTAGTTGAATGCTCGGTTGAAAAAATAGCTATAAATGCGGTTCTAGCCGGATGTCTGCCACAATATTTGCCTGTGGTACTTGCCTCAGTCGAGGCCGCCTTACAAGACGAGTTTTGTATGCACGGATTGTTGGCGACGACCTATTTTTCAGGGCCCTTGGTGATAGTAAACGGTCCGATATCTCGGGAGATAGGAATGAATTCTGGGGGAAATGTCTTAGGGCAAGGTAACAGAGCTAATGCAACCATCGGGCGAGCTTTGCAACTGGTCATTCGAAATATTGGAGGTGGTAAACCCCAAGAAGTTGATCGTTCGGCTTTCGGCACGCCCGGGAAGATTGGGTTTTGCTTTGCCGAGGACGAAGCCGGATCATATTGGCAATCACTTGCGCAGGAGCGCGGAATTGAGCCGGGGTGTTCCTCAGTTACTTTGTTTGCGGCAGACGGAGTTCAAGCAATTGTCGATCAAAAATCGCGAGATCCTGAGTCTTTGAGCAGAACTTTCGCGGCTGGGCTTAAATCTGTTGGACATCCAAAACTGGCGTTAGCATCCGATGCAATTTTGGTAGTCTCGCCCGAGCATGAGCGCGTATTTCGCCTTGCTGGTTGGACTAAAGATGACCTTAAAAAAAGATTGAAAGATCTCTTGATCGTCTCGGGCAGTGAAATAGTTGAGGGTGCCGATGGTATATCTGAAGGTCTACCGATGAGATTTAAATCAAAAAAGGTTCCGAAGTTTCGAGACGGTGGGTTATTGATCGTTCGGGCTGGCGGAAGGGCAGGCATGTTTTCTGCTATAATTGCTGGCTGGGGTGCTAGCGGCAAAGTCGGAAGTGCACCAGTTACGAGAAAAATTACTTGAGGGAATAATATGAACGATTTGCTGGATCCCACTAGCGAGCTGAAACCTATTAACAGAGTTCCTCTAAAAAGACTGATTGATTTACAGAAGAAGACGGTCGGCCTCTTAGATATATCAAAGCCTAAAGGAAATATTTTTTTAGATCGGATAGCCGAGGGATTGCATGAGAAAGGAATTCGAGTGAAAAGGTTCTCAAAACCTACGTTTACTCGTTTAGCTCCGATAAAGCTAAAGAATGAAATCGTAGGGAGTTGCGATGCGGTCATTGAGGCGCTCGCCGATTGAGGTTCCTGTACGTCGTGCAGTTTGCATGACATTATGGATTTGGATAGTCGAGGCTTGCCGGGAGGCTTTGTTGCGTCTTCTGAATTTGCAGAAGCAGCTAAAGCCCAAGCCGTTTCGCTCGGATTTGATCCTTTTAAAGTTTTTGTTGAACATCCCATACAGGATCGAAGCGATCAAGAAATAATTGATCTCGCAGACAGGCACTTTTCGGATGTGATTGCACTGATCTCAACTTCAATTGGTTGAGCTGACGCTTAAATGATCTTTATTTGGGCGCCATTCGGATTCCTCCATCTAGACGAATTACCTCCCCATTTATGTAGCTGCAATTTACGATGTGAGCCGCGGTTTGGGCGAACTCTGCTGGGTCTCCTAGGCGTTTCGGAAATTGTGTCATCTCTATCAAGGGCTCTCGTACTTGCGGGGGCGCTGATTTCATCATTGGTGTTTCAAAAATACCAGGAGCAATGGTGGCGACTCTGATCCCATCTCGCCCTAAATCTCTTGCAATGGGTAATGTCATGCCTGCAACTCCTGCTTTAGAGGCGCTGTAAGCGGCCTGTCCTATTTGGCCATCAAAGGCGGCTACCGACGCCACATTTATGATTACGCCTTTTTCGCTGTCCACTGTTTGTGGCTCATTATTTTTCATTTCTGCTGCGCATAAACGTAAGCAATTAAAAGTCCCTAAGAGGTTTACTTTTATTACAAACTCAAATTGTTGAATAGGCATAGGTCCATTTTTTCCTATGGTCCTCGCTGCTGCTCCAATGCCAGCACTGTTGAGATTAATATGCAACGCTCCAAAAGACTCTTTGGTTTTGAGTATGGCCTGTATCACGTCATTTTCATTCGAAACATCGCCGGCCGACCAATCAGCGTTTTCTCCAAGCTCTTTTGCGGCCGCCTCCGCATTTTCAGGATTTAGATCAAAAAGCATTACTTTTGCTCCGGCATCTACGAAGTTTTCTGCCGCCGCCTTACCGAGCCCGGAAGCTCCGCCTGTGATAAACGCAACTTTCTCTTTCAGTTCCATTTTAAGCTCCTCTTTTGATAAGTGTATTGTATACTTTTTTATTCGCGATCATCTTAACTTTTAAAGCGGGGAAACATTTGGAGTTTCAGGAGAGTTTTTCCTTGAAGAAGCTGAATAGCCTCAGGCTCAGTTCCTGGGCCCGCTGGTTTTGTGAGGTAAACGATCTTGAAGAATTGCTCGAAGCGGCTATGTTTGCAAAAGAGAGGTCTCTTAGGGTGTTAGTTTTAGGCTCGGGCACAAACCTGATTTTAGGTAGACACATAGACGGCTTGGTTATCAGAAATAATTTAAGAGGAACAACTCTTTCTGACTTTGAAGTTAAAGCGGCCTCGGGAGAAAAATGGGAGGCGCTTGTTGAGTTATGCAATTATAAGGGAGTTCCAGGCTTAGAGAATTTAGCTCTTATTCCAGGGTCCGTGGGTGCAGCGCCCATCCAAAATATTGGCGCGTACGGGGTAGAACTCAGCGACAGAGTAAGATCTGTTGATGCCATCAATCTCATTACCAATGAGGCTGTTACATTTTCAAAAACAGAATGTGAGTTTTCATACCGAGATAGCAGATTCAAAAAAGAAAAAGAATGGTTTATTACCGGAGTAACTATCACTCCAAAGAATGAGCTGGTTTTTGAGTATCCGGACGTAAAGGCATATCTCGAGGAGAACGACTTGAAAGTCAGCTCCAAAGCGATTTACCGCGCTGTATGCGCCGCACGGACAAGAAAATTGCCTGATTTCCGAAGATTTCCAAATGTCGGGAGTTTTTTTAAAAATCCTATTGTGACAACTAAGAAATATCAAATGCTCAAAAATCGTTTTCCTGAGATGCCTAAACACGCTGATCCAAGGGGTATCAAGCTCTCAGCAGCCTGGCTTATTGATTCTTTGGGGCTGAAGGGTGAATCGGTAGGGGGGATTTCTATTTCGCGCCAACATGCTCTTGTGCTCGTCAATCACTCGGCGGGAACATTTGACGACCTTCAGAAAATCTCCCAGATTATCAGGAGGAGGGTGTTTAGTGCCTATAATGTGTTGCTAGAGGTAGAGCCGGAGGTTTTACCGCCTCCGGCTGATCTCGTATTTGCCTAAGAAGTATGGAGAAGAGTGAGGCCACCTCTCTGTCAATTACTGCTTTCCCTCCCTCCTTGGGTCGTTATTTGCACGTCCCAGTTGACTCGGATGGCTTGCAGGAAGAACTCTCATTTCATCAGCTGGGTAAGGCTCTGAGGGTATTTTTGAGGCTTCTTCCAAGACTGGACTTTGGGTAGCCTTTCTTGGATTTATTCTGGGATCATTAAATACCCTATCGGATTTTAAGGGCTTTTTGTCGTCCCTCTTTACTGCTGACGCGCTACTTTTAGGGCTCGTGGTCATTTTAGGGTCTTCACCAAATATCGGTCTATCTGAAGTGCCTTGATTTAACGCTGCGCCCATAGTCTCAGAGGATGAACTGGATGAATCGCTTTTTCCTTCTTGCGTATCTGCTGCAGATTGGTCATCCGCAACTACCTTGGCTCGCATTGGTTCAGAATCGGAGCTCAAAGTCGACATTTCCTGGTCAGTAACCATTTCCTTTTGAACCAATTGTGATTGGTCAAGGATATTTGCATCCAGAGGTATTATGTTATCGTCTTTTGTGG
>MDTA01214547.1_pt1 | contig 24098 bp, 20 predicted proteins | sample 811151 | NCBI WGS metagenome assembly MDTA01 (sample SAMN05326648, study PRJNA326480) | marine metagenome | isolation source: seawater | place: Indian Ocean: South | collected 2010
CTGTTTCTAATACGGGAAATCTTTTTATTGCAGAATTTAAATATGGTTCAAAATGTTCAAAATTTTCTTGAAACTCACCAAAAGAGAAATCCTCAGGAACTACATTTGTTTTATTCCACGCAGGTATTGAATTTCCCTCAAAAATTCCAACCAATATTTTGCCTGCATCTTCTTTTATATAGGTGCGATTATCAAAATCTCGTATGACAGGTAAATTGCTTGAAAGATTTTTAATTGGCTCAGTGATTATATAAAAATGCTCTGCTGGATAAAGAGGTATACTGACTCCCACTCTTTCACCAATTTGTCTAGACCACATACCTGATGCTAGAACTATGTATTCACAATCAATGATATGATCATTTATTCTAACACCAGAAATTCTTCCATTTTTAATTAATATCTCTTTTACAGGTGATTTTTCATAAATTTGAGCACCTTCCATCTTCGCTGCTTTAGCTAGCATATGTGTTACACCTGACGGATCTGCAGCACCATCACCGGGCATTAAAATTCCACCTATAACATTATCAGTATTTACTATTGGATAATTTTTTTTGATTTGATCTTTGTCTAAGATTTTTACATCAACATTATATAATTGTGCTGTAGTTGCCTGTCTTTGTAATTCCTGCCACCTCCCTTTATTTTCTGCAATTGAAAGTGCACCGTTTAATCTAAGTCCTGGTGAATGATCTACTTTCTTTTCAAGTTCTTTATATAAGTCTAGCGTATATTTTCTAATTTTTGTGATTGCTGCAGAAGGACCCAATTGACTTACCAACCCCGCTGCATGCCAAGTAGTGCCTGATGTTAATTGATCTCTTTCAAGTAAAATGACATCTTTCCAACCAAATTTAGCTAGATGATATAAGCAAGATGTTCCAACAACACCTCCACCAATTACGACTACTTTACAACTTTTTGGAAGATTTTTTATCATTTATAAATTAATTATATTAATTTATGCAAGTTTCAATCAAACATATTATATCTACAAGTGAAGCAAGTTATATATGGATAATGTCTAGATTCTTATTATAGACAAATGAATAAGGGTCTCACGTATAAATAATTTAATTAACATAAGTAAAAAGCTGCCTGCTAAGTAGGCTTAATTTGAAAAAGAAAAAAAAATAATAATTAAATGATTATTTCAACTCTTGATAAATTAAAAACATTTTCATGGTACACTAAATTTGATAATATTAAAATAATTCAAGAGAGTTCTATTCAATTGGAAAATAAAATTATTAGATGAAAATTTTAATTACTGGCAGTGCAGGATTTATTGGATTTTCTTTGGCAGACACTCTACTTAAAAAGGGCCATAAAATATTAGGTTATGATGAATTAAACAAGTATTACGATATTAATTTAAAGTTGTTGAGAAATAAGATTTTAAAAAAAAATAAAAATTATACGTTTGTAAAAGGAAAGTTGGAGGATCATAATACGTTAAATAAATTCGCTTTAAAATTTAAACCTAATATTATAATTCATCTAGCAGCTCAAGCTGGTGTAAGATACAGTTTGAAGGTGCCAAAAAAATATATTTCATCAAATGTCTTAGGCACTTTCAATATTATTGAGATTGCACATAAACTAAAAGTCAAACATTTGTTAATAGCATCTAGTTCTTCAGTTTATGGCTCAAACAAAATAAAAAATTTTAGAGAAATTGATAAAGCTGACTCACAATTAAGCATTTACGCCTCAACCAAGAAAGCAACAGAAAGTATAGCTCACTCTTATTCTTCTCTATGGCATATACCTATAACAATGATGCGTTTTTTTACAGTTTATGGACCATGGGGAAGACCAGACATGGCTTATTTTAAATTTACCAAATCAATTTTAAATAAAAAAAAAATTGATGTCTTTAACAAAGGAAATATGTACAGAGATTTTACCTATATAAGTGATGTTGTTAGAGCAATTGAACTTATAATGAATAAAATTCCAAAATTAAATTCAATTAAAAAATATAAGAATGACAGTCTTTCAAAAGTTGCTCCATATAGAATATTAAACATAGGAAACCAAAATAAAGTTTATCTAAAAAATTTTATATATGAGTTGGAAAAAAATTTAGGGATTAAACCAAAAATAAATTTTATGCCCATGCAAAAAGGAGATGTTAAAGAAACATTGTCAAATACTAATCTTCTTTTAAAATTGACAGGTTTTAAACCGAAAATTAATTATAAAGAGGGTATCAGGAAATTTACTAATTGGTATTTGAGCTTTGAAAAAATAAAATAAATATTAAGAATGTATTCAATAGTTACTAATAACTTTAATTTTTTCATTTTGTACAATTGATATCAATGAAAAAGATTTTAAATATCTTGGTAAAAATATTTTAGGATTAAATATTATTCTAAATAACCAACCTAAGTATATTTTATCAATAAAATAAGATAGAGGTGCTTGATCACTGGTTAAAAATGCTATTGCAGCTCCAGTGCAAAATATTTTTTTTTTAAATCTAATATTTTTTTTTAAAAAGCTGCCTAATACTTCCTGGATACCACCACCAATATTAATTAATATATAGTCAGGTTTGATTTTGTTAACTAATCTCAATAATTTTTTATCATGTAATTTTTTAGTATCGTAAAAAGGTGCAATATAATTAAATATCATATTTGGTTTTATTCCAATTTTTTTTAGGTAACGTATATAACTAATTGAGAGCTTTTTGTTAGGATTTATAAGCAACAATTTTTTCTCTTTATTTTCCAAATAGCTTAAAAATAACTTAATAAATAAATAACCAGAAAATTTTTTAACTTTTATATTTTTTAAAAGATTTAACAGCAATACAAAATAACCACTGTCAAAGAAAACATAGTCTGAGTTTTGTAACGCTTTTAAATAAATATTATCTTTATTAATTGAAGATAAACCTGGGCCTGAAGGAAAAACAAATAGGCCATTTTTTTTAATTATTTTAAAAAATTCATTCTCATTTAAAGATAAAAATTTAATTTTTTTAAATATTATTTTTTTCATATTTTAATGATCCTCAAAAATTAATTCTATATCATTGGAAATGGGGTCATTTCTTTGATCTAGTTTGTGTGGAAAAATCAAATCATCATCTACAATTTCGGGACTTTTAGAGAAAGTAAGCTCCAAGGATGATGGAATATTATTAGCTCCTTGTTCAGCAAAATTATTAGGATGTATATGTACAAGTTTTAATTCTAACCGATCTACAAAATTTACTATTTTATCAATATTAATATCTGCATCGTGAAATTCTATTGCAATTCCATTTATTATTTTGGAATTCAGTATTATTTCCTCAAGAATTCTGTACTCTGATCCTTCAATATCTATTTTGAGAAAAATATCTAACTTCTGATTAGTAGTATTTAATACATCATTTAAAGAAATTGATCCTGATTTTAAACTTCCACCCTTCCCAATTTTTTTTTTAATTAAAATATTATTTTTATTTTTAAAAAAAAAAAATAAATTTGCAAAAATTGATAATTTTTTTTATGGAAAGTATAAATTGAAATTTTAAGATAGTCTTAATTATATTTTTAATAAAAAAAATATTTGTTGAAGTAGGATCGAATGCATAAACTTTACAATTACTAAGCGTGCTAAAATCTTTCTCAAAACTAAAATCATCACTGATACCAAAAGAAAATAATGTTTTAGTCTTCATAAGACTATTTTTACAAATTAAATACCCACCATCATTATTTTTACCAATTCTTATTAGTTTAAATAACTTTTCAGGTTTTATTTTTTTTGGAAGCATAGTTTATATTAATAACTTTATTTAATTGATAAAAAAATAAAATAGTAAAATAAATTTTAACTGAAAGATTTTAAAAATTATTCAAAATATAATATTTTTTTAAAAATTATGACCAAAATTGTTAAATATATATAACCACTCTTCTTGTGAGAAAATTATAATTTAGCTTATATTTTTTATCAAAAAAAAATTCATCTACCGCTTTTTTTATGCCCTTATATGTGCCATAATTATCCAAAATTAAAACACCTCCTTTTTGAATTTTTTTGAAAAGTTTTTCTAAAATAATTTTTGTACCTTCATAAAGAGCAACGTCTATTTTAAGTATAAATATTTTTTGTGGAATATTTTTTTCATCCAATAAAGTATCTTCTACTTTCCCTTTTATTAAAAATATTTTATTACTTTTATTTGTATTGTTATTAACATTATTTTTTACATCATCTAAAGAAACATTATTCCAACCACTGCTTCCATCCTGATTAAGTCTATTTTTATATTGTTCCATCATTGGAATGTTTTCTGCTGTTATATCGTATTTCTCTGGTTCTGGGACGCCTTCGAAAGTATCAAAACCATATATATTAATGTTATTTATATTATGACAAACTAGAAGATTGTGAAAAAAAACTAAACTAATTCCACCTTCAATACCACATTCGATAATACAACCATTTAAATGATTTTTATTAATTTTATTAAAAATAGTTATATTGTTAAATAAAATTGATTCATTGGTAGTGCAAAAATTATACTGTAAGGATTTTTGAACCAAATCATTTTCAAATTTTTTGAATTTAAATTTTTTTAAACAAAAAACATTTAATTTTTTAAGTATTTCTACAATAATTAATTTTAATCTATTCATAGGATATAAATATATATGAATTGTCTAGAATATTATATAAAATTGAATTAAATCAAAAATAGATAATTGACAATTTTAAATAATTCAGAAATCGAAAATACCACTTTAAATTACGACGTTTGTATTATTGGATCCGGAATGAGTGGACAATTGGTTTCGACTGAACTCATTAAAAAAAAAGTAATATTGGTTGAAAGTGGCTCTGTTGATTTTAAAAAGGATATTCAAGAATTAAATAATCATAAGTCTGTTGGTTTAGAATTCAGAAAAGACAATATTAACAGAATTAGACAATTGGGTGGATCGGCAAATTTATGGGCAAATCAATTAATGCTATTAAGTGATAATGATTTTGAAAAAAGAAATTGGATTGATTATAACTGTTATAACCCTTTAAGTTATAAAGAATTAAAAAAATATTATGAACGAGCTATAACAAAAGTTTATAAAAATAAATTTAAAGAAATAGGAAATTTAGTAAATTTTAAAAGGGGATGCTATAGCTTATTTGAAAACGAATTTTTAAAAGATAATAATTTAAAATTTAATAATCACTTCTGGCCATCTAAAGTTGAGAAATTCAATTATAATTCTAAGTTTACAAGGGCAATTATAAATTCAAAGAATATTGATTTTTTGAACAGCTATACAGCGACAGATTTTGAAATTGATGAAAATCTAAAAAAAGTAACTTCAATTAAATTTATTTTTGGGAAAAAGGAAATAGTTATAAATGCAAATTTTTTTGTTTTAGCTTGTGGAGCAATTGAAAATGCTAGATTACTTCTTAATAATAGATCAAAAAGCAAACTTTTAGAAAATCACAATATAGGAAAATATTTTATGGAGCATCCAAGAGTTAATCTTGGAGAATTACAAATTAATAAAAATTTACCACTAAATTTCCTTTTTGGAGTTAAACACTATAATTACTCTATTAGGCATAGTTTGAGTTTTTCTAAAAATTACCTAGTAAATAATGAATTACTTAATTCATATGTATTTCTTGATCCAAAATTTGATACAAATGAAGAGCTTTATTTTAATGAATTTATACATGCTTTAAAAATAATATTTAAAAACAAAAAAATTCCAAAGTATAATTTTAGAAACTTTAAATTGAAAAGTTTTATTGAGCAGATTTATTTTAATATACCTGCACAAATTTCAAGTAATAGTTTGAATAATTTAATAAGAATTTATTTTCAAATTACAAAATCTAAATTCTCCTTTAACAAAATCAATATTAATTATCAAGGTGAACAGCTTCCAAATTTTAATAGTTCAATTAACTTAATTAGCGAAAAAGATTTTTATAATCAAAAAAAAATTGAAATTGATTGGAATTTAACCGATAAAGATTATGATACAATAAAACACTTTATTAAAATTTTTCATCAGAAGTTCAAAAACCATCGATATCTTAGTTTTAAAGAAAATAATGAAAAAATTATTACAGACGCAAGTCATCATATGGGCACAACAAGGATGTCATTAAATGATAATGATGGTGTTGTAGATAAAAACTGTAAATTTCACAAAATTAAAAATTTATTTATATCAGGTAATTCTGTGTTAAGAACTTCAGGCAGCTCGAATCCTGGACTTACAAATATGGCATTGTCTCTACGACTAGGTGAATATATAAATAATTTATAATGTTAAAATTTTTATTATTAATAAAAATAATTATTGAAAAAATAATCAGATTAAATTTATCCTTTTTAAAAAGAGAAATTACCGGATACCCTAAAATTGTTAAAAAATTTGAAGATGAATTTTCAAAATATATTGGTAAAAAATATGGCTTAAGTTTTTGTAATGGCACCTCTTCAATTGAGGCTGCTATTTATGCTCTAGATTTATCAAAAAATGATGAAATATTGACAACATCAAGTAATTTTCATGCGAGTTTAGGTCCTATTAAAAATTTAGGTCATAAAATTGTCTTTGTGGATATAGAGCAAAATACACTAACAATTGATTGTGAAGATTTAGAAAAAAAAATCAACAATCAAACTAAAGCCTTATTAATTGTTCATCCCTGGGGATATCCTTGTAATATGGAAAAAATAATAAAAATTGTTGAAAAATATAATTTAAAATTAATTGAAGATTGCTCACACGCTCATGGAGCAATTTACAATAATAAAAAAATTGGAAGTTTTGCCCATATTAGTTGTTTTAGTTTACAAGGTAATAAAGCAGTTCAAGCAGGAGAGGCTGGCATAGCTTTAACAGATGATAAAAATTATTATTATAGGATGTCATTGTACGGGCATTTTAATAGACACAGTGAAGAATTTGGAAAACATTCAAAATATGCATTTTTAAGTAAAACTGGTCTGTCAAAAAAATTAAGAGCACATCCTTTGGGTATTTCCTTAGGATATGTTGACTTTAAAAATCTTGAAACTTTAAATACTTACAAAAATTGTATTTATAATAAAATTGATTCCTTAATCTCAAATTCTAAAAGTGTGGAAACAATGATGCTAAATAAAGACTCAGTGAGAGGTGGTTTTTTTGGAGGATATCCAATTATTTTGAAAAATTTTGAAAATATTGTAAAAATAAAAAAAATATTTGAAAATCACAATTTTAACATCAATTCATATTATTGGTACAATCATCATAAAATGGAAGCATTTGGGAACGAGAAATTTGTTTTGCCAGTTACCGAGAGTATACAAAAAAAAATGTATTTAATTAAAATACCTTACTTTTTAAATTTTAACTTCAAAAAATTAAAAGATTGTCTACATGAATGTGACAAGGTTAATTAATTTTAAAAAGATCGTAAGTAAAATTTGCTATATTTTGATTCCCCTTACCATTTAAATGCATATCATTTTTAATATAATCACTGTATTTAAGTATATTTGAGGGATAATAAATATTACCGTAATATTCAGTTAAAAAATTTACAATTTTTGATTTTCCATATTCATTTTGTTCGTTAAACATAAATTTCTTTTGGTATTTAATTTTTGCCTTTTCAAATAAGAACATATCTGTTGGTATTATTACTATCTTGCAATCAATTGCATATTTTTCACATTTTTTATTTATATAATTAAAGTATTTAATTGCTATTTTTTTTTGTAATTCTAGTAACTTGGGATCTGGGTTAAATATTTCTTTAAAATAATTTGGGTTTCTTAATGCTAATTTGTAAAAATTAACATTTAGAATGTCAGCTGATAGTAATTCTTTTATTTCAAGAGGTGTTTTTTCCATTCTACTAATTGCTTGGTTTAAATTGACCTCAAAATATTTATCTTCACTATAGATATTTTTTACAAAGTAATGATCTATTTTTTTTTTGAAAAAATATTTTTTTATTATTTCTCTATATATAAAATTAATTGAATACGTTGATTTTATCAAATTTTTATAGAAAGGTAACTTTCTATCTATTATAAATTTATCAGAATAATCAAATATGTTGTTTCCATTAATTTTAAAATTATTTAAATCCATATACTGAAAATTTTCTCCTTTAGCATATCTGAATTCATAAAAATCATTTCCTTCATAAATAAAGAAAATTGCTTTATCTAATTTAATATTGCTTTCGACGACTTTTACAAATCTACTAATATAATGATTTATAGAGTCACCAGACATTCCAAAGTTGCAAAGATTATAATTTTCAAATTTATGATCCAATATCTCTACAAGATTATTTTGATCTGATCCAAAATATTCTACAAATGAATCTCCAAATACACCTATTTTTTTATTTTTGTTACATTTATCAATTTTCTTTTCGAGAATATTATTTTGTTGCCATCCATATGATGGAAATAAATCTGATCTATAATTTGCATAAATTTCAAAAATTATGAAAGATGATATTATTGAAACAAAAATTATAGAAAGATATTTAATTAATGATCTCATTTTAAGACTACATTTTTATTCAATATCAGAAAAATTAGTCTAAACATATAGTAGAATTTTAATAAAATACTAAATTATCAACTAAAAAAATTTGAATACAAAATAAGTAACATGTTAGTCGTTAAAAAAATAATTAAACTATTTAAGATTATTAAAAACAAAACTTGGTGTAGAGGATTATTTAAAAATATTGCAGCCAGCATAGAATTAGAAAATTTAGTTAAAAATTTAAATATAAATACTTTTTTTGATATAGGGTCTAATAAAGGTCAATTTATATTATTAGTTGAAGGTTTATTCAAAAATAAAAAAATATATTCTGTAGAACCAATTAAAGAATTGTACTTAAAACAAAAAAAATTTTTTCATAAAAATAAAAGAATTTCATTCTTTAATTATGGGATTGGTTCAGAAAGTAAAAATAAAATTTTATTTATGACAAATAGAATTGATAGTTCATCGTTTTTACAAACAAAAATATCAAAAAAAAATAATGATTACAAAATTATGGAGAAACGAGAAATCGTTATAAAAACTTTAGATGATCTATTTTCAAATATAAGTTTTTCAAAACCAGCAATGATTAAAATTGATGTACAAGGTTATGAGCTTGAAGTGCTTAAAGGTGGTAAAAAATTATTAAGACAATTAGATTATATTTTAATTGAAGTCTCAAATAAACAATTATATTTAGGCCAGCCTCTTGAAATTGAAATAGAAAAATATCTGTATGATATGAATTTTTATAAAATGGATGAAAACATGCCAACTACAATTAGTGATTATGGTGTAGTACAGAAGGATATTCTCTACAAAAATAACAAATCGAATGAATAAAATTTTTAAAAATTTATTAATTTTAAATCCAAATCAAATAGAAAGAATAAGAAAAAACCTTTTATCAGGTATTTCAACTGAAGGTTTGCAAATAGTAAGTCAAATATTTTTTACACCATTAATGTTATTTTTTTGGGGTCCAAAAAATTTTGGTATTTGGCTTTTTATTATTTCTATACCAAATATCTTTTTAATTTTTAATATTAATTTTCAAAATGCGGCAATACAGGAAATTACGATAAGCAACGCAAAGAAAAATTATTATCAGTCTAATGAAACTTTTCAAAATTCAATTTTTTTGAATTTAATAAATATTTTTTTTATTTCTCTTTTAGCTATGGTTGCTTATATTACAAATTTCATTGATCTATCTATTTTTGATACATTTAGTAAAAATGAAATTCAAACCATATTAATTCTAATTTGTATCACAGTATATCTTGAATTATTAAATTCTATATTTTTAACAGGAATTAATTCAGTTGGAAAAATATATATTTCTTTTTATACATCTGCAATTATAGATATATTTGCTAAATTGCTAATTGCATTATCTGGGTTTATTTTTGATAACTTATTATATCCAACTCTAATTTATTTTCTGTTTTCAATCATTAAATTTGTATTACTTTATTATCTTTTCATAAAATATAATAAGCACTTATTTTTTTCACTTCGATTAATCTCAAAAAAAGAAATTTATAGAATATTTAAATTATCTTTGGGATATACCGCTGATATATTAAATTTTTTAATTAAACATTCATTAATTATATTTATAATGGGATTATATTTAGACCCATTGTTAATTGGATACGTTGTAACTATTAAAACTATTTTCTATTTTTTACCGACCAGATTTTTTGGGAAAATTCTCCATATATCATTGTATGAATTTGCAGAGTTATTTTCAAAAAATAAAATTTCATTAATAAAAAAAAATATTTTAAAATTTAATAAAATAATATTTTTCTTACTGATATTTTTTACAATTTTATCATTAACTATAGGTCCTTCTGCTTACAATATGTGGACCAATTTTAAATATGAATTAAGCATAATATTTTTAATTTTAATAGTTCTTGATGCTTTTTTTTTTATTATGCGTAAATCTTTTGTAAATTTTTTTATGTCTATTAATAATTTCTTTGTATTTAGTATTTCAGATTTGATCATAACATCAATATGTAGTTTTTGTTTTTATTTATTATTAATAAATAATTTTTCAATTAATTACTGTTTTCTTATTTTTACGACTGGATCAATAATAAGTTTTATTTTTTCATTAATATATTTTTTTTATTGCTTTGAAAAATTAAAAGTGAAAAAATAATTTTAATTTTTATTATTAACTAAAATGAAAAAAAATAATTATATTTTAGCCAGCGGTGCCAAATACCATCACTTTTCTATTGCTAAAGTGCTTTATGAAAGAAATCAATTGAGCAAAATCGTTTGTGGCTATCCATGGTTTAAACTTAAAAAAGAAAACCTTCCAAGAAATAAGGTTGGAGCATATGGTATTTATCAAATTTTAAGGTATCCATTTGTTAGAAACAAATTACTTTTACATTTTGATACTATTCCCAGAATCCTAGATATTTCAAATAGAAAGTATATTGATAAAAAAATTTGTGAAGTTATTGAAAATAAGTTTGAAGCGGACGTGTTAATTGCACTATGCCCCACAGGTTTAGAATCTGGGAGAAAGATGTTGTCAAAAAATAAAATATATATATGCGAAAGATCCTCTGCTCACATATTATATCAAGAAAAGCTTTTGGCTGAAGAATATAAAGAATTTATGAATAAAAAATTTAGAATTAATCCATATTTTGTTGAGACAGAGTTAAAAATGTATGAGGATGCTAATATTATTATGGTCCCATCCAATTTTGCTAAGAATTCTTTCAAAGGAACGCTGTTGAACAAAGTTCGTGTAAATGAATTTGGAACTGATACAAAAAATTTTTTCCCAGATAAAAAGATCAAAAAGAGTGACAAATATTTCGATATAGTTTTTATAGGTCAAAAATCTTTGCAAAAAGGATTACACTATTTAATTGACGCTTTTGATAAATTAAAACATCCTTTTAAAAGACTTCATGTTATCGGCTCTGACACGGTTGATAAAACTTTTTTTGATAATAAATTAAATAAAGAAAATGTAATTGTTTATGGTCACTTACCACAAATTAAACTTAATAATATTATAAACATGTGTCACATTCTTGTTTTGCCAAGCATACAAGATGGTTTTGGAATTGTTACCTTACAAGCTTTGTCAACTGGTTGTCCTATCATTGTAAGTGAAAATACAGGTCCAGTAGAAATTATTAAAGAGTACAATTGTGGAATGATTGTCCCAATTAGAAGCTCAGTTTCAATATTAAATTGTTTACAAGAACTATCCGATGATAGAAATAAGTTAAAATTATTGTCTGAAAATGCAAAAAAGTTTGCTTTAAAAAATACATGGGACAGATATGTAGATAAACTTGATATTATAGTTAATGATAGTTTAAAAAAAAGTTTATAATTTTTGATGAATGTATCTGAAATAAACATAGATTATAAAAATTTTAATAAATTTTTATTTAAATTTCTGTTTATAAACGTTTTATTAAATTTTTTTTTTTTTTATATAGATGTTGATATATATATTTCATTAATATTTTATTCTATTTCAATTATTATATCCTTAATATTTTTTTGTAAGATTTATAAAAGTTATATTTTTTGTTTTTTTGCTCAAATCTTAACTTTATTTTTGCTAAATTTAACTTATCTTAATTTTATACTATCTGTAATTATTAATAATATTTTTTTAAGCAATGATTTTAATACAATAATAAAGTTTTATTTTTATTGTGATTTAAAAACATACTTTTTCGCCAATTTCTATCTTTGTTTATTTTTAATCATGTTAAATTTCTTTAATTCTTTTATTAAATTAGATTTAATAAAAGAATTAGTAGATAAAATTAAATCACAAAATTTAAGAGTAGATAAAAAAAAGAATTTTAGATTAATCATTATCTGCCTTATTATAGAATTTATATATTTTTTTTCAGGAACTCTTGGTAGTCAAGTTAGTGGGGCTTTTATTCTAAATGATAAAAGCGACTCAGCTACCTGGTTTACACATTTTTATTATTTCCTAACTACATTCCACCTTCTTTTAAATTTACTTTATATAAAAAACAAAAATAAAGGATTTTTTGATAAAGCCTTTTTAATTTTTTCTTTTTTATCAAATTTATTTTTTATGGTTTTTTTATGAGAAGAATGGCAGTTCAATTTATGTTTTTGGCAATAATTATATATTTTATGTTAACGGAATTAAAAATAAAAAAAGTTAGATTTTTCATTATTAATGTATTATTTATTTCTCTTTTATTTCAATTCACAAATTTTTTACAATTTATTAGAGTTTCAGAAGTGGATTCGGTAGGGGAAAGCCAAAATCTTAAGGAAATTGTTATTGAAGGAAAAATTTTTGATTATTTTACAAACAATGATATCAGGAAAGAAGCTAAAGATATATCAATCAATAATATAAGTTTAAGACTATTAAACAATCATGAACTTGCAACTATTTTTTTTTATGAGAAGTATTCAAAAAATAAATTTCTTAATGGTGAATTGTTAAAAAACAATATTATTAAATCAATCCCACAAATTATTTTTCCAAATAAAGAAAATTATTTAACCTCTGATTTACTAATATCCTCAATTACTGACTCACCATTGTATGACACTGACACAGTAGATAGTTTTCAAAGCTATAGTTATATTGATTTTGGTTTCTTTGGGTTAATTGTGTACCCTGCGTTAATTGTTTTAATGTTTTTACTCTTTTACCAATTAATGAATATAAATTATCTCAATAGTGTTTCTACGATTTTCATACTGATATTATTTTTACCTATGTATAGTATCAGGATAGCAGAAATAGGTATTAGTGATTGGTTTGTGTTAATTAGAAATATTGTAATATTTATTTTAATATTTAATTTTCTGTTAATCACAAATGATAATAAGGCGACTTAATGAAAATTTTATTTATAGGTCCAAAATTCGGAAATAGTTTTTTACTATTTAAAACAATTAAGTATAAATTTAAAAATACTAGAATAATAGATACCAGAAATATTTTACCAATTCCAAAAATTAGTAATAAAATATTTCATCACATTTCTCCTTATTTTTTTGAAAAACGAATAAATCATAAAATTTTAGAAAATGTAAAAAAAAAATATGATATTATTTTTGTCAAATCTGGAGAAATTATTGGCAAAAAGTTAATTTTAGAATTAAAAAAATATTCGAATAAAATAGTTTTTTTTTGTAATGACAACCCTTTTGTTAATAGAGATAAAAATAAATGGAAGCTATTTCTATCGTCAGCAAAGTACTACGATGTAATTGCATATCAAGATATATCTAGAATTAATTTGGCTAACAAAAGAGGTCTTAAAAACAGCTTATTGGTTTTACCTCCATATGATAGTAAGATACACAGAAAATATAAATTATCTTTAAGAGAAAAAAAAAAAATATAATAACAAAATTATATTTGTTGGTACATGGTTTCCTGAAAGAGGAAAATTTTTAAAAAAATTAATTGATAATGGGCTGCCAATTAAAATTTATGGTGGAAGATGGGAAAAAGATCCTTTTTATGAAAAAATGAAAGACAAAATTGAAATTGGTCATTTTTATGATAGGAATTATTCAAAACTAATACAAGGTGCTGAATTAGCGTTGTGTTTGTTTTCCAAACAAAACAAAGATACAATCACAGCCAGATCAACAGAAATACCTGCGATTGGAACATTATTATGCTCACACCGAACAAAAGCTATGTTAAATATTTTTACTGAAGACAAAGAAGCAATTTTTTTTAAAAATGTAAATGAATGTCTAAATAAATGTAAATACTATTTAAAAAATAAATCCTTAGCGAAAAAAATTGCATTAAATGGTCACATAAAAATTAGAAAAAAAATGAAAGCAAGTACATCTAACCTCATCGACCAAATTTTAAGATATTGAAATAAATAATTTCAAACTAAATACGAAGTACTTTTAGTTAATAATTTAATACATCGTTATAAATATTTACAAGTTTTTTTACACTTTTCTCCCACGTAAAAAATGAAGACTGCTTTATACCTTTATTAATCATTTCTATTTTAATTTTTTTATCATTCATAATTGATGTTATTCCTTTTACCATTCCATCTACATCACTAGGATTATATAATAGGCCTGCCTCACCTACCACTTCAGGTATAGAAGCAACATTTGATGCAACTACAGGCAGACCATTCGCCATTGCTTCTAATGGTGGAAAACCAAAACCTTCGTACCAAGAAGGAAACAATAAACAGTCTACTGAGTTATAAAGTTCTGAAACTTCATTTTGTTTGAGTTTACTTAATTCTATAACATAATTATCTAGTGAGAAATTATTTTTTAAATTCTGCCAATTATGATTTTTTGGGCCAAGTCTAACCAAGTAAATATTTTTTTTTTTGATCTTAATTCCTTTAAAATTTTTAAAGCAGTTTCATGATTCTTATATCCTTCACCAGTAATGAGGATTAAAAAGCTATCTCTTGGAAATTTAAATTTATTATTACGAATTTGTTTTTTTTGATTTTCCTGAAATGGTCGAAAAGAACCAGAACATCCGTTATAAACAACGCTAATATTTTCACTTTTAAGTCCACAATGTTCAATTAAATCTTTTTTTGTATTATTGCTAACTGCAATTATATGTGCAGCCTCTCTTAAAGAATTGATTGAATACTCAATTAATCTTGGTTTATGAGGATAACTAAAATTAGGTATAATACCTCTCCATGCCAATATTGGAATTATATCATGTACAGTTACTATGGTATTTTTTTTATTTAATGGGTACCTAACTAAGTGCGAATATCCATGATCAATAATATGATTAATTTCATATTTTTGATAATTTTTTTTTATCTGGTATGGATATTCAACAAATCTTGCAAATCTCATTTTAAGTTTATTGGGTAAATATTTGCTTATCAACATACTTGGAGTAAATGATGATAACTCGATGATTGAGCTAAATTTTTTTTTTATATAGTGATCCAGATAATGAGCATACAATTCCATGCTAATTCTTTGATCTTCTCTAAATGTACGATAAAGATTTACCTTTATACTCATGAGCCATTATTATCAGGAACTAATTTTGATTATAAGAATAATCATTCAAGAAATTATAACATAATTAATCCAAGCTGTAAGGCATGAATTTGCAAACTTATTTTTATTTAAAAAAACTATTATTTAAATTTTTATTTTTATAATGCAGAAAATAAGTTTTATTTAGAAAATATTTTACTAATTTCTTCGTCTAAATCTCTCTTGATATTTTTATTTGCCTGCTTTATTGGATCTATAATTTTGATTTTACTATCAACATTATTTTCAAAAACATTTGTTAATACATTGGTATCTTTGATTACTTCATTTACTGAATTAATTTTTGAAATTAAATTTGACCTTTGATTTTCAAATTTATTAATTTCTTCCTTTAAGATTTCATATTTTTTATTCATTTGATGCAATTGTGTACTTAATCTCAAATTCTCACCTTGGTAAAATTCCTCTTTAGATTTTGGATTTTTGGGAATAGATTTATGACTTCTTTCATTATATTCAACTTTGTTGTTTTCAATAATTGAATTTAATTTAATTTTCAGCTCATCTATTTGTTTATATAGACTAGAATTAAGTTTTAATGATTGTTCAATAATTTTTTCTTGAGAATCAATTTTTTTTTCTAAGTTTTTAAGACTTTGAAAAAATAATTCAGAATAGTTTTTTATGTTTTTAATCATATCTACAAAATTTATAATAATCTTTCGAATTAATTTAAACAAATTTAAATAAATTAAATTAAATATATTTCCCAATAGTATATCAAAAAAAGTTGGTTGGAATTTAAATGGCGTTTCTTTTCTTAAAATTTGATTTCTAAATAATTCAATTTTTTTTTTTTAAAATAATATTATTATTTACCATACAACCAATGGTTTAATTAATACTGAATCAAATATCAATAGTGAAAAAATGACTCATTTCTTTAAGTTTTAATCCCCTTTGTATTTAATGAGGGCATAAAAAGTTTTTAAAATAATATAAATATCGAGCCATATGGTCCAATTATTTAAGTACCATAAATCAAATTCCATTCTTCTTCTCATTATATCAGGTTTAGGAGTTGCTCCCCTTAAACCATTAACTTGTGCCCAGCCTGTCAAACCTGGATTGCATTTATGCCTTTTTAAAAAATTATTGAAAAGTGATGAATAATAAAGGTCATGCTCAACCATATGAGGTCTTGGTCCTACTATAGACATATCTCCATTTAACACATTAAAAAATTGTGGAAGTTCATCTATGCTATATCTTCTTAACAATCCACCAATTTTTAAAAGACGCTTATCATCTTTTAAAACTTGTTGTGTTTTATCAAATTGTGTTTTTTTTAAAGATCTAAGTTTATAGATTTTAAACCTTCTTCCATCCCATCCTGTTCTATTTTGAGTAAATAATACTGGAAATCCATCTTCTAAGTAAATTAAAATAGAACAAATAATTAATACGGGTGATGCTATAATCAAAAATAAAACAGATAAAAACTTATCAATTACTATTTTTAAAAAAAGATTTATACCAAAAAATCTCGACCATTCATAAAATTCATATTTATATTTGTTTGCTAATAACCTTTCTCCTTTTAAATCAAAAATCTTTTCAAGATCTATATTAAGAGTATCTACTGAATACTTAATAATTTTTTCGAATATTTTTATTTTATCATTTTTATTTCCATTAAGTATCCATATTTGTCCTAATGAATGATATTCAAGTATAGATCTTATATCATCATTTTCACCAAATATTGGAAACTTAATTTCACTTTTTATAAATTTTTGATCAAAATTTTCTAAGTCTGAAATAATACAACATTTAAAAACAAAAATTTTATTAAATTGATCATTTAAAACTTGTTTTATTTCAGAATATTTTCCAACAAGCATAACATTTTTTTGAATAATATTTTTATTGATCAAATCCTGATATAAAAAATTAAAATAAAAATGTATAAACAACATACCTGATAGGACTGTTAAATTTACATAAAAATATTCTAAATTTATTATAAATTTTTCTTGAAAAATAAAGAAGAATGAAAAAACTAAAAGATTAGAGATGATTAAACTTAAAATATCTTCTCTAAGAAACGAAATGAAATTTTTTTTAAAATACCTTTTATTTTTTATAATTAAACAGATGATTAAATAAAAAAAAGTAGTAATTAAAGAATAAGAGTAAAAATTTGTCGCTTTAAATATTTCTATAGAAAAAAGATCATAGACTGTGTTTTTTTGCAATATTGCAGAACAATAAATTAAAATAAATAGAAATAATGTTTTTACAAAAGTAGTAAAATAAATGAACCCGCTATCATCGTTCTGAAAAACTTTTTCCAGTCGAAACATTATTAACTTTTGTGATAATAATAGTTTGGTGAATAACTGTAATAATAGCTATAATAACTATCTTTTGAAGTATCTAAATCATTTATCACAATACCATTAATTTTTGCTCCAACATTTTGAATTTTTTTAATTGATGACATAAATGAAACTGTTCTAGTTTCCTCTGATCTTATTACAAATAAATTATAATCTGAAGCTTGAGTTAATATTAAAGTATCTGAAACTGGTTGAACAGGGGGTGAATCTACAATTACATAATCATATTCCATTTTGAGTACGTCGAGGAACTTTTTAATTTGATCTTTTGTAACAATATCAGACATATCAAATCTTTTTTCACCTGAAGTTATAATGTCTAATTCGGTCCCTGGGACTTTAAAAATTGCATCATTTAATTGTGCTGAGCCTGAAATTATTTCACCTAATCCTAGTATCTCTTTATCAAATTGATAAAATCCGTTTAGAACTGATGGTCTTCTTATATCTGCCTCAATAAATAATACTTTGTTGGATTTTTCTAATGATAAAGCAAGATTAAAAGCGTATGTGGTTTTGCCTTCAGAAGGATTGCTAGAAGTAACCATGTAACTTTTATTTTTTTCGTATTTAGACTCAATTATTGCTCTAGAAGATCTTATTGCCTCTGAAAAGCTTGACGCTCCATCTTCAACAAACATTTGCAAAATGTGAAAACCTCTTTTTAATTTCTCAACTCTAGGTAAGATACCAATTTGAGGAATATTTAAAGAGTCTATTGCCTCTGGACTTTTAATTACTGAGGAATTCATTTCTCTATAATAAAGCAATCCGTAAATACTTAAAAAAGATATAAGAAAAGCTGTAATAAAATTTTTTTTTGGCTTTGGGGAAAAAGGTGACGAAGGCAAATTAGGATTTTCAATAATTTTTAATTTTGAAACTTGTAGATTTTGAGCCTCATTTGTCTCTTTTACCCTTTGTAAAAAGGACTCGTATAATTTTCTACTACTTTCTACTTCTCTTGAAAATTTTAACATTCCAGCTTCTTTTTCCTCAATAACTCTTAGTTCGTCTGTAGATTTTTGAAGTTCCTCATTTGAAAGTTTTATAAAATTGTCTAAATTACTTAATTCAAATGCTTTTTGTTGAATATTTTCATCTAAGATATCTTTAAGTTGAGTTATTAAATTATCATTTAAATCTTTTGCTTGTGTAATTTTAGGGTGCTTATCAGTATAGATTAAAGATAAAGATTGAATATTACTTTCGTTTGCAGTCAAACTTGCTTTTATATTTGAAATTTCATCTCTTGATCTTAAATCTTTTATCGCAAGTAGAGCATCTATATCTCCATCTGCTACTTTAATTGATAGCAAGTCATTCTGTTGCTCTTGATAATTTTTTTTTGCTTCTAAAATTCTTTCTGAGATTGATTGTATTTCTTTAATCTTAAGTTCTTTTACGTTTCCTGTATCAACTAAATTTTGCTCTTTTTTATAACTAGAGAGTTTTTTTTGCGCTATGTCCATTTGCGCTACTAGTTCTTTTAATCTCTCTGTGATTTTTTGATTTGCATAATTTGTGATTTTAATTTTGCTATCTATTTCATATCTTTGGTAAGATTCTATAATTGAAACTAAAGCTAATTGAGATATTTTTGGATTATTAGAAACAAAAGATAATTCTAAAACATCACTCCTTGGAATATTTTTAACATCAAAGTTATTTGTTAAAATTGATTTTAAAAAACCTTGATCCATATTTTTTGGTTTTGTAAATATTCTTTGAAAAAAATTTTGTTTTGTCTCTGAATACAGGCTTTTAAATTTCATTGAATTTTTTTTATCTTTTACAATATATTCTTGAACTTCATCACTTTTTAATATTGCCATTTGATTGTTTATTCTATTGCTTTGTGTTTCAACAGAATAGACTTCCTCTATATTGACTATTTTATTATCATCAGGTTCAATCACAATTGTTGCTTTACTTAGATATTTTTTTTGTTGATTTAAAGATATAATAAATATCAGAAGTGATAAAACTAGAGATAAAGTTATTAAATTTCTTAAGTTTTTTTTTGCTACTAGGAAAAAAAATCTAATATCCCCTACATCAAAGATATTCAATAAAGAGTTTAGTCTATCTATCATATTATTTTATTTGTTTATTTATTTTAAAAAAAATATCAATAATTGTAAAAGTACTTAAAAAACCTTAGAAAATCTAGTAATTTAATATCTTTATTTATTTGAAGCTTTAAAAGTTTATTATAATAAATAATTAAATGATTTGTTTTAAAAAAAATTTAAATTTAATTTTTGTTTTTTTATTTCTATTGAACAGTTGTGTCTCTCTTCCTGGTGTTAATAAAAATATCAGTAAAAAAAAACCAAGTAAAAAAGTAATTGAAAATGAATATTCAATTAATGATGTTGGTATAAATATAATCAAAATAAATTCCCTATCCGAAATGGATATTGATTATTACAATAAAAAAAAAGTTGAACAGATTGACTATAAAGTAAGTAAATTTAAAAACATTTATGAATATAAATATGAATATATTTTAGGACCCGCTGACTCAATTTCAATAAATTTAACTGACACAGATGATTTAGATAATACTTATTTAATTGATCAAGATGGGATGATTGATCTACCATTTATTGGAAAAGTAAAATTAGATGGATTAACTTTAAACGAGGCGCAAAATATATTGAGAGAGGTCATAAAAGATTTTTATAAAAATCCTGATTTGCAAATCAATATAGAAGAATTCAATAGTAGTAAAATTTACATTGTTGGCGCTGTTCGAAATCAGAAAACAATAAATTTAGATCAAAAACCTATCAAGCTTATTGAAGCTGCAATTGAGGCAAACTTTAATCCTAGTGCTGCTGACAAACTTTATGGAACGAAGGGATTTTTAAGAAGGGACAATGAAGTTTATAAAATAAACTTAACAAATGCATTTAGTGGTAAAGATGAAAAAGAAAATTTTTATTTAAAAAAAAATGATGTAATATTTATTGATAGAAATTCAGACGCTATACACGTATTTGGTGAAGTCACAAATCCAGGAGTTTACTTTCCTAATTTAGATTATTCATTAACAGAATTAATTTCAACTAGTGGTTTAAATCAATTAACTGCAAATGCAAAAAAAGTTTACGTTATACGAGAAAAATTTAACTCTTTCCTTGAGGTTGATGTATTTCAATTAGATATCAAAAATCCTATAAATTTAATTGCTGGCAGAAAATTCATGCTTCAAGCTAAAGATATTGTGTTTGTGCCGCCAACAGAAATAGTTAAATGGAATAGAACTATAAGTTTATTACTTCCACAAACAGACTTATTTAAATCTTATAATCCAATAATAAATAATGGTCTTCAAACTTATGAAGAACCGTAAGATTTTTTATTAATAACAAAAAACATAACAAATAAAACTTGTATTATTGGAATGTGTAATGAAAAGTCAAAGGATAATATTATAATTGAATAAAATAAAGTTATAATAATTGGTAAATTATAATTTTTTTTATTAATAAAAAATTTTATGAAACTCAAAAAAATGAAAGATATACCAAATAAACCAAATTCACCAAAAAATTCAAATAAATCTGAATGTGCATGATTGGCAAACTGGCTTGATAAACTTATAAATTTTAATTGGAATAAGTTTTCAAATGCTCCAGATCCGTATCCAAAAAAAATAAAATTTTTAAATTCTCTTAATCCAAATTTTATTATATCAAATCTAGATATAGTGCTTATTTCTTCGGAAATAACCGAAAATTCTTCTTTTAAAAAATAAAATCTATCAATGATTTCAAATGTTCCAAAATAAATTCCAACACAAATTAAATCAAAAAAAAATATAAATAATATTATAATTTTAAAAGATTGATTTTTTTTTTTCGAAAAAAATAATTCATTCAAAAAATAAATTAAAATAGTTATTAACAATAAAAAATTTCCTATTCTTGAAAATGTTGTAATTATTCCAATTGTTATAAATATAATAAACAACCTAATATATATTTTTAAGAAAAATTGTTCCTTTTTTCCTTTTTTGTTAATTTCAAAAATCTTGAGCAATTCTAAACTTGATATCAAAGAAAATAATAAAAATACTGCTAATACAGTCCTATTAATAAAGAAACCTGATGATGCGTTCTTATAATATGAATTTTTAAAAATAAAAAAGTCAGGATTTCCGTTAAAGTAAAAAAGAACAGCAATAATTGAAGTAAAAAATCCAAAAATAGATAAAAAAAAATATAATCTATACTTGTGTTTTTCAGTATAAAAAATCATTTTTAAAATAAATACTATTAGTAATAATGTAATAAAATTTAATATCTGGAAAACTGAATTTGATGGAGAAAAACTAATGCTTGAATAATTAGATATATTTAAATTTTTTAAAAGAATATATTTTTCAGGTGAGAAAAATTTTAAAAAATTTATTGGTAAAGGTAAAATTTGAAAAATTAAGTAACTTAAGAAAATTAAATAAAATAAAATTGATTTTTTGTTATTAATATAAAAGTTTTTTAAATGAAGATTGTAATTTTTGTCTTTTAAACAATATAAAAAAAATAAACTTATTAAAATAAAGTTTAATTGAATCAGTAAATTTGAATTTCCTCCATTAAAAATAATAAAAATAGATAAAATGGAAAAAAATAAATATTGATACTTTTTATTTTTTGATAATTGCATGGTTAGTTAGGAGATACATTGGTTTCAAAAACCTCCTCAAAATCCTCAGATGTCACAGCTTCTTCATTTTCGATTTTTGTTTTTATTGTTTCGGTAACCGTGTTGGTGCTTTCATTCTTTTCTAAAATTTCAACAGCTTTTTCAGGATTTTCTTGAACAATATCTACTATAACCTCAGTTATTTTTTTCTTGCTTTCTTCATTTTTATTTGCGCTATCAATTAGTTTGTTCGATAGAGTACCTTTGCTGTTTTCTACAATCTCTTTTACTTTATCTATATCTCCTTCGTCGCTTGCTTCCTCAACTGCATTCTCCATAATTTTGTTAATGCTTTCATCTACAACACTAGAGGTTACAGATAATATTTCAATTTTTTCTTCATAATTATCTTTCTTAGTTAGGTTTTCAACTACACTTAAAGAAAGTTTAGAATCTGTATCTTGTGATGCTTCATTTAAAGTTTCTAAAACTTTTGCTGCTGTATCATTATCAGCTTTAGTGACGATATCTGCTACAACATCTGTCAGATCATCTTCTGTAGATAGAGTTTGTCCTTCATTTAAATTTTCTTGTTGGTTTTTAGCTGCTTCAATGGCTTGTTCTATTACTTTTTCTTTAACTTCAGTATTTAGTGTTTCAATTTTAGATGGCTCCGTATCAACAATTGCTTTTAATACTTTTGCAGATAAATCCTGTTTGTCTTCAGTTGAGGTTTTACTTACCTCTTCAACAACTTTATTTGCAATTTCATCGCTTGCAACTGAAACTACTTTTGCAATTAACTCACTATCTTCTTTTGTACTTTTAGCAGATTGAACAGCTTTTTCTGTTAACTTATCAATATTCTCTTTATTATTTTCTGCTAACTCATTAATCTTACTTGCATCTTTTTCTGAAATTCCTGACATTACCTTTAGAGATAATGAGGTATCTGTTTCAGTATTATTAACTTCCTCAATGATTTTTGATGCAGTTGTAACATCTGTTTTAACAACAATATCTGCAACAACATCTGAAAGGTTTTCTTCCTCTAAAATTTGACCTTCTTCTTGATTTTTGGCAGCTTCTAAAGTTTGTTTTATAATAGTTGTTTTTGTTTCTTCATTAATATTTTCGATTTTACTTGGTTCTGTATCTACAATAGCTTTTAAAACTTTTGCTGATAAAGTTTGTTTTTCATCGGTTGATGTTTTGCTAACCTCCTCTACTACCTTATTAACTAAATCATCATTTACAACGGCAACAACATTAGCAATTAATTGACTATCCTCTGATGTATTTTCAGCTTTTTGAACTGCATCTGTAGTTAGTTCATCCATTTGTTCTTTATTATTATCGGAAAGTTCATTTAATTTTCCAGAGTCTTTTTCTGAAATTCCAGAAATTACTTCTAATGATAAATTAGTTTCAGTATCAATTTCATTTATTTCTTCAATCA
>MDTA01124030.1_pt1 | contig 24088 bp, 24 predicted proteins | sample 811151 | NCBI WGS metagenome assembly MDTA01 (sample SAMN05326648, study PRJNA326480) | marine metagenome | isolation source: seawater | place: Indian Ocean: South | collected 2010
TAAAATTTATTAATAAGGAATTTATCTTAAAAAATGATTATTTCCAATTTAATTTTAAACCTTTAAATGTATCGATAATTCAAGGGCTAAAGGGGTGGTTCATGATTATACCCTTTGTACTCTTAACTTCATTAATTATGAATCAGTTAGTAGAAAACCAAGCGGGAAGTAATCCTCTTTTGGAAATAGTATTAAACAATAATAATTATCTTGCATTCATAATATTATTTATTACAACTACTTTAGTAGCTCCATTATTTGAGGAATTAATCTTTAGAGGTGTTTTGCTACCTGTCTTATCTAGAGATTTTGGCAAAATAAATGGAATTATAATATCCTCATTTGTATTCGCTTTGGCGCACCTAAGCTTTACTGAATTTCCTCCTTTATTTGTTCTTGGAATTGGCTTGGCTGCTACCAGATTATTATCAGGTAGATTATTTTCCTCCGTAATTATGCATTCTTTGTGGAATGGTCTTACTTTCTTTAATCTATTTTTATTAAGAACGTAAAAATTTTATTTAAATATGCTTGCGAACAAAAATTAAAAGTGTTTATTTAACATAGATGATTTTATATTTTTATATTTGTATAAAAAAATGTACTATTTAAAATTTACTAACTAAATTAAAAATGCATATGAAATATAAAAAATTAAGTTTGAAAAATATTCATAAAATAATAGATGTTATGAATATTGGACTTGTTTTTTTTATATTCATCTTTTCTTTTATTTTATTAACTAGTCAGATTAAATGGACAGAGTCTTATTCTTATATGACATATCTAAGAAATATAAATAATAATATAATTGGTTATATTTCTAAGACTGAGGAATATTATTTAAAGGAAATTGAACTTAAAGAAAATATCATTAGTGCAAAGCCAGAGGATTTAATTTATTTGGTAAAGACAAAGAATTTAAATAAAGTTAATCCTATTGTGTCAGGAATAAAAGAAATCATGAATGGATTCAATGATTCTAAATATCAAAGAGGATATTAAAAAATACTATATGTATAAAAGTAGAAAAAAAATTATTAATCTTAGACCTCTTAGTTTAAAACCATTTAAATTAGTCTATTTTTCTTCCTTAATACTAATTACGAGTTTATTGGCCAGAATAATTAATCTGCAGTTTTTTAATGCATCAGATTTAAATGATAAGGCAGTTGCAATTCAAGTTAAAAGAACAAATATTTTAAAAAGAAGAAGAACTATTGTAGATAAAAATAATAGGTTAGTTGCCTTTGATAAACCACTTTATAAATTATGGGCTCATCCAAGATACTTCAATTTTCCTGGAGATGAAAAAACAAAAATAAGAACAATTGATGAAGTTGCGAATAAGCTATCGACAGTATTAAATATTGAGAAAAGATTTCTTTTAGACAAGTTTAATAATTCAAAAGATGGCATAAGATTATTGGATGATTTAAATGAAGAAGATGCAAATAATATAAGAAATTTACATATTAGCGGCTTAGACCTGGAAGGTTATTCTAAAAGATTTTATCCACAAGGAAATCTTTTCTCCAACATTATCGGATTTGTTAACGATGAGAGAGAGGGCTCTTCTGGGTTGGAATTATATTTAAGTAATCAAATTCAAGTGAGAAAGAAAAATAATTTATTAAAAAAGGGAGGAGATGGGACTCCATTGCCTGATAGTTCAGGTCCTGATGACTTTATAAATGATGATAAGAAAATTGTTCTAACGTTGGATTCAAGATTACAGAAAGTAGCATTTAATGTTCTCTCAAAACAAGTAAAAAAATGGAAAGCTAAAAAAGGTTTAGCAGTTGTTATGGATGTTAATAATGGGGAAATATTATCTTTGGCCGCTGTACCTTCTTTTGATCCTAATAAATTCTGGAAATATGATCAGAAAGTATTTAAAGGGTGGTATCTTCAGGATTTATTCGAACCTGGTTCTACTTTTAAACCTATAAATCTGGCATTAGCTTTAGAAGAGAAAGTAATACAAGAGAATGGTTACGTCAAAGATAATGGAAATATCAATGTAGGCGGCTGGTCATTATCTAATTGGAATAAGAAAGGAAATGGCTATATAGATTATCCTAAAGTTCTTCAAGTTTCTAGTAATGTTGGAATGGTAAGAATTATGCAGAATTTACATCCTACAACTTACTGGGATTGGTTAAAGAAACTTGGTTTAGATAGAGAATTAGAAACTGATTTATTTGAATCTACCCCTGGACAACTAAAATCTAAAGAAATTTTTATTAGACAGCCTATTGAACAAGCTGTTGCTTCTTTTGGACAAGGATTTTCTATCTCACCTTTAAAATTGGCACAATTACATGCTGTACTAGCAAATGGAGGATATGAAGTATTCCCCCATGTCACTTTTAACTTTCAATTGAAGAAGAATTTTAATAAGAAAAATAAATTATTTTCAGAGGATGTTTCTAAAATTCTTCTTCAATGGATGGAAACAGTCGTTGAAGAAGGAAGTGGAATGGGAGCTAAGATAAATGGATATAGAATAGGAGGAAAGACCGGAACTTCTCAAAAAGCAATTGATGGTATTTACTCTGGAAAAAAAGCGTGCAGTTTTGTTGCCATATTGCCTATTGATAAGCCAAAATATCTTGTATTTGTATTAATTGATGAGCCTTCGAAGCCATATGCTTATGGTTCCACTGTCGCAGTTCCTGTAGTTAAAGAAATTATTGATAGCCTAATTGTTTTAGAAAAAATACCACCATCTCAGAAAAATAATCAATTATTCGTTAATAAACCTTAAATTTAAATAATTTTTTGGTAAAAAATCAATTTTTGGGGTGTTTTCACTTTAATAAAGAGCTAAGTTAAAAATAAATAAAGTTTATGACAATGAAATCAGTTTTAGATCAATTATCTTTAATGACTGTAGTGGTAGCAGACACTGGAGATATTGATGCAATTAAGAAGTTTAAGCCAAGAGATGCGACTACTAATCCTTCTCTTATACTTGCTGCAGCTAAAAATCCAAACTATTTAAAATTAATAGATAAAGCATTAGAAAATTCTAAAAAATTATTTCCCAAAGATATTCAAAAAGAGGAGTTTCTCAAAGAGGCCATAGATCAAGTATCTGTTCTTTTTGGTAAAGAGATTCTAAAAATTATTTCTGGAAGAGTGTCTACAGAGGTTGACGCTAGATTAAGTTTTGATACTGTTGCAACTGTTTCAAAAGCAAGAAAAATTATTAACCAATATAAAAAGCTTGGAATAGATAAAAATAGAATATTAATTAAAATCGCCTCAACATGGGAAGGGATTAAGGCCGCAGAAATATTAGAAAAAGAAGGGATCAAATGTAATCTGACTTTACTTTTCAATTTTTGTCAGGCAGTTTCTTGTGCAAATGCTCAGGTTACTCTAATCTCTCCATTCGTAGGGAGAATTCTAGATTGGCACAAAGCAAAAACTGGAAGAGAAGCTTTCCCTGGCAGTGAAGATCCAGGGGTAATTTCTGTTACTAAAATATTTAATTATTTTAAAGAGAAAGGATTCGCTACAGAAGTAATGGGAGCCAGTTTTAGGAATGTTGAAGAGATAAAAGAATTAGCAGGATGTGATTTACTTACTATCTCTCCGAAATTATTAGAAGAACTCAAAAATCAAGATGGGAAATTGATTAAAAAATTAGATAAAGATAATATTTCAGAAATATCGCAGGATTATACATTTGAGGAAAGTGATTTTAGATTAAACATGCTAGAAGATCAAATGGCTAGTGAAAAGCTAAGTGAGGGTATTACTGGCTTCAGTAAAGCGATTGAAGAATTAGAAGATTTGCTGATTAAAAGATTTACTGAAATTAATAAAGAGAGATTGATTAAGCTTTAGTTTAAAAATTTTTGTATTAATTTATAGATAATTTTTTAATTTTGAAATAAGAGTCTTTTGATTACCCTTTTTGCAATATCAGAATAATTCATTTCACCTGATAAGATCTGAGCTATTCTCTGGGGAGCTGTTTTACGTTTAACTCCTAATTTATATCCAGTTTTCGGAAATCTATAAAATACCTCAGAAATTCTCTTTCCCCATACCATGGATTTACTCCATTTTTTATGCATAGTTTCTGAATATTTAACTAAATCTGTTGTATCGTTGCAAAAACATTCATGGATGCATTCAGCAGCATAAAAACTACTTATTAATGAAGGCCTTATCCCTTCAGCTAAAAAAGGGTCACACAAGGAAGCTGCATCACCTACCACCAATGCTCTCTCAATATGTAGATTATGAAAACCATTCCATATACGCAATTTTTTATAAACAGTGTCAAACTTATCTATCTCAAATCCAAAATACCTGATAATCTTTTTGCTTAAATCTTTATGATTTATTTGATAATTACCAATAAATGTACCCATACCAATATTTACTGATTTTTTCAATGGGAAAGCCCATGAGAAACCATATCTAATTGATCCAAAGTCAAATCTAACAGAATCCTTACTAAGATTACCTAAGCCCTCTAATCTTATTGCAGCGGTTTGAGCATAACGGGGATTTTTGGGTCCAAGTTTTAGAAAAGTGGACCATTTAGAATTTGAACCATCTGCAATTACTAAAAATTTTGCTTCATAATTTATTCCGTGATTGCAGTAGATGGTCCAACTATCATTTAACTTCTCTAAGTTATTAACTATTGTTGAATTAACAATAATAGTTCCTTTTCTTTTTGACTCATCAATTAATAAATCATCCAATTGTTCTCTATTGACAATTAAGAACGGGGATTCTCCTGAAAGTTCAGCAATAACCTTATCTTCAGCTTCCCAAGTAAAATGAACACTTTTAACTTCTGTTTCTATTGCACTATCAATATTTAAGGGTAATAAATCTCTCATATTCGCAGCCATGCCACCTGCGCATGGAATTATTCCTCTATCAACGGATCTTTCAATAATTAAAACTGAATATCCTTTATTCGATAAATGAATCGCGGTTGAAGATCCAGCTAATCCACCACCAATAATTATTACATCAAATAATTTCAAACTTTCAAAATTTCTTTCTCTTTCTCTGCGAGTTTAGTTTCTATTGCAGCAATAGATTGATCTGTTATCTTTTGAATTATTTGTTGATTATCTCTAGATTCATCAAGTGAAATTAAACCTTCTTTCTCTTCTTTCTTTTCTTTATCAATTGCATCTCGCCTTATATTTCTTAAGGCAACTTTTCCTTCTTCAGCATACTTAGAAGCAAGTTTACAAAATTCTTTCCTTCTCTCTTCAGTGAGAGGTGGGACGTTAATCCTAATTATTTTTCCATCATTATTAGGAGTTATTCCGAGATCACTCATTGAAATTGCTTTTTCAATAGACTGTAAACTGGATAAATCAAAAGGTTGAATAGAAATTGTTTGAGAGTCTTGAGTTGTTATTGAAGCTAATGATTTTAATGGGGTTTCTACCTCATAATATTCTAAAGTAATTCTGTCTAGCAAAGAGGCATTGGCTCGACCTGTACGAATAGTATTGAAATTTCTTTGAGTGGCTTCAATACTTTTATTCATATTAAGTTGGATTTCTTTTTCATTCATGATTTATGTTTAGATAGAATTAGCTAATTAGTGAACCGATTGGTTCGCCAGTAACTGCTTTGGAAATATTACCTTCTTTAAAAATATCAAAAACAACAATCGGAATGTTGTTATCTTTGCAAAGTGCTATGGCGGTGCTATCCATTACTGCAATTTCATCACTAAGGACTTGCTGGTAAGAAAGAGTCGTATATTTTTTTGCATCATTAAACTTATTCGGATCTTTATCATAGACTCCATCAACTTTAGTAGCTTTCATTACTGCTTCCGCATTGATCTCAGCTGCTCTTAGTGCAGCAGTTGTGTCTGTCGTGAAAAATGGATTTCCACATCCACCACCAAAAACGACAACTCTTCCCTTCTCAAGGTGTCTTATGGCTCTCCTTCTGATATAAGGCTCTGCTATCTCCTGCATCTCTATAGCAGTTTGAACTCTAGTTTCTACCCCAACTCTCTCAAGTCCATCTTGTAAAGATATTGCGTTCATAACAGTTGCTAACATTCCAACGTAGTCTGCAGTGGCTCTATCCATTCCATCAGCTGAACCCTTAAGACCTCTAAAAATATTTCCACCTCCAACAACAATTGCTAATTGAACATTTTTAGAAACTACCTTAGAAACATCTTCAGCAATTGATTGAACTATCGCTGGGTCAATTCCATATGGTTTATCCCCCATTAATGCTTCCCCACTTAGTTTTAAAAGAATTCTTTTGTAAGTCATTCCACATTAGTACTTATATGACAGTAGCAAGTAATATGCAAATTTTATAATTTAAACCTTTTTTGCTTGCGTCTTTAAACATTTCTGAAATAATTAATTTTTAAAATAAAACAACGAAAAGTAAAATAGTTCAATAAATAATAATTTTTGAACTTAACTTTGAAACTTTTGTCCATTGTAGAAAAATTAAAATTTCAATATTCAATACATTCTTGAGCCTTTATTCCTTGATCTTTAAAAGGATGCTTGATTAATTTCATTTCAGTTACTAAATCTGCAAATTCAATTATCTCCTTTGATGCTCCTCTTCCTGTTAAAACTACATGGCAATAATCATCGTAGCTATTTAAATTTCTTAAATATTCAATTATTTCCTCGGATTTAATATATCCCAATTTTATTGCAATATTAATCTCATCAAGAATTACTAGCTTATATGATTTATCTTTAATGTAATTTTTTGCTAATGACCATGCCTTCTCAACTAAAATTTGATCTTCGTTTCTATTTTGAGTCTCCCATGTAAAACCAGCTCCTAAAGAATGCCATTTAATTTTTTTTGCAAAAATTTCCAGCGCTTTTTGTTCTCCAGTACTCCAAGCACCTTTTATAAATTGAATGATAACTACTTTTTTATTATGACCTAAAGTTCTAAGCGCCATTCCTAACGAGGCAGTCGTTTTCCCCTTCCCATTACCAGTGAAAACAATTACTAGACCTTTTTCAAGATTTCTTTGCTCTAATCTTTTGGATTGTATTTCTTTTCTTTTTTGCATTCTTTCTTTATATGACTTTTCATTTATTTCTGGAGAAGTATTACCACCTATTCCCAATCTTGAAGCTTCATCATCTAAATTTCTAATTTTATTTGTTTTTGATTGAGATCTATTTCCCATAATAAAAAAATAAAAAAAGATTATTTTATTTTTAACATGAAATTAGTATTTATATTTACTTTCATATTTTAGTAGTGCATTATTGACGGCTTTTTGTTGATCTCTTTTAGTTATCCAATGATGATAAGTTTGAGTATGTAAACTAACAGAGTGACCCATCATTCTCGCTGCTACGGTATCTGGCAAATCATACAATATTGTTCTTACTGCCCAAGCATGGCGTAGATCATAAGGTCTTATATCAAGTTTATATCTATTGAACTGATCGGTAATTCTTTTACCAATATTTTGGAGGGTGGTCTCCTTTAAATTTTTGTTTATTTTTGGTAATAATGTTGGATTCTCTCCCAAAACATTTAAACCAAATAAATCTACCCACTTGGGATGAAAAGGCCAAGCCTGATGCTCACCTGTCTTTGTTGTATTTAAAATTCTTATTATTTTATCTCCACTATTTCTCAAAGAGCTTACATCACAAAAAAATACTTCATGATTTCTTAAACCATAAGTAGCCATAAGCGCAAATACATATTGCCATGATTTATTTGGGATACTTTTCCAAATGTCTACAATTAAATTATCATCAGGTAGATTTCTAAAGCTTGCTTTTTTTAGGCTGTATCCTTTCGCTAATGATTTCCATTCAGAAGGTAGTCTATATCCCATAAATTCTGCAAATACGTTCAAAGATGTGCCACATTGTTTTCTACTCCTAGTGCCCTCTTTATAAGTTTTAAGTGTATTTATAAAAATATTGCTTAGCTCTTTATTATCATTTTCACAATATATTGATACCATTCTTTTTATATAAGGTTTATAGGAGCTTTTCCAGGTAGTTCTTCTAGCACTCATTAAGTATTCATCTTTTTTTACCTCAAAAAAAGTTTTTTCAAAATCACTTATTTTTTTTAAAAAATAGTCACTTAATTTATCATCTTCTTGTTTTGTTATGACTGCCCATTTACTCCATTCAAATTGATTAAGTTCAAGTTGCAAATTAATAAGCTGTAATTTTTTTTGCGCTTCTTTTAGTCCACTTATATCAGCATCAATGCCCAATGAAATTCTTTGAAATTTTGAAATTTCTTTATTTTCTTTTGAAGGTAAAGATCCTCTAATATTTAATTTTCCACCTCTTTTTTCTATCTTCAATTTGCTCCCATTTGAGGAAAACTTATTATTGATAACTTTGATTTCGTGAATTATATTCATTTACTTATATAATTATTCTAATAATGACGTTATTAATGTCTTTTTTCAATCTCCTTTACATTTAAATGGAAAAAGTTGGTGTCCTATTAATGAATCTAGGGGGCCCTGAACGTATTAAAGATGTTGGTCCTTTTTTATATAACCTATTTTCAGATCCAGAAATAATAAGATTGCCAACTCCTTTCTTTCAGAAACCACTAGCATGGTTAATTAGTACTCTACGTAGTACAAAATCCCAAGAAGCATACTTATCTATAGGAGGCGGATCCCCTTTAAGACGAATTACAGAGCAACAAGCCAGAGAGTTGCAGAGTAAATTAAGGGAAAATGGGATTGATGCAACAACTTATATTGCAATGAGATACTGGCACCCTTTCACCGAATCAGCTATAGCTGATATTAAGGCTGATGGGATTGATCAAGTGGTAGTTCTTCCTTTGTATCCACACTTTTCTATTAGTACAAGTGGATCTAGTTTTCGTGAACTTAAGAAGTTACGTGATATTGATGAAGAATTTAAGAGAATTCCAATTAGGTGCATAAGGAGCTGGTTTAATCATTCGGGTTACATAAAAGCAATGGTTGAATTGATTTCTGAACAAATTCTTCTTTGCGAAATACCCTCAAAGGCTCATATATTTTTTACAGCACATGGTGTACCTAAAAGCTACGTTGAGGAAGCTGGAGATCCATATAAGAAACAAATTGAAGACTGTTCTCAATTGATCATAAACGAACTTGAGAAAGAATTGAAATTTTCTAATCCTCATACTTTGTCTTATCAAAGCAGAGTAGGGCCTGAGGAGTGGTTAAAACCCTACACCGAAGATGTTCTTGAGGAGCTCGGACGCTCCAAGATAAATGATTTGATTGTTGTTCCAATTAGTTTTGTCGGTGAACATATTGAAACTCTTCAAGAAATTGATATTGAATATAAAGAGATTGCTGAAAATGCCGGAATTAAAAATTTCAGGAGAGTAAAAGCTCTAAATACTAACCCTACCTTTATTGAGGGATTATGTGATCTTGTGATTTCATGCTTAGAAGATCCATTAATAAATCTTGATCAAGCCTCTGAACTTCCACCTAAAGTCAAATTATATCCACAAGAAAAATGGCAATGGGGATGGAATAATAGTTCTGAAGTATGGAATGGCAGGGTAGCTATGATTGTTTTTCTAATACTTTTTTCAGAAATTATTGTAGGTGCGGGACCTCTTCACAAATTAGGTTTTTTAAAGTAATAAATTCTTTTAGAAATAATTAATTGAAATTTTTGACATTAATTTTATAAATAAGGCAAAAGTTAAAAATTAAGCTTACTATTTAAATAGATTTATCTACGTCATTGACACTTGCTTCTACACCTTTACAAAAAGGTGATTCAGATGATGAGAATCCTAATTGGATTACAGGTGCTGAAGCACTAATGGATTCCCTAAGATTACATGGAGTGAAAGTAATTTTTGGTTATCCAGGAGGAGCGATACTTCCTATTTACGATGCGGTTCATAAAGCTGAGAAAGAAGGCTGGTTGAAACACCTCATGGTTAGACATGAGCAAGGGGGATCACATGCTGCAGATGGATATGCACGAGCGACAGGAGAAGTAGGGGTGTGTTTTGGGACATCTGGACCTGGGGCTACAAATCTAGTCACAGGAATAGCTACGGCTCAAATGGATTCTGTTCCACTTGTTGTAGTGACAGGTCAGGTTCCAAGACCTGCAATTGGAACTGATGCATTTCAAGAAACTGATATTTTTGGTATTACTTTGCCAATCGTAAAACATTCATGGGTTATAAGAGATCCTGCTGATATTGCACGAGTTGTTTCACAAGCATTTTTTGTGGCATCTTCAGGCAGGCCAGGCCCAGTTTTAATAGATATCCCTAAAGATGTAGGTCAGGAATATTTTAATTATGAAAAAGTTTTACCTGGTCAAATAGTACCTAAAGGGTTTAAAAGAGTTGGAGAAATAAATGATGATGATGTGAATAAAGCAATTGATTTAATAAGAAATTCCAATAGACCTCTCCTATATGTTGGGGGAGGAGCTATCGCTTCTGGAGCACATCAAGAATTACATACTTTATCCAGTAACTTTCAAATTCCTGTTACTACAACATTAATGGGAAAGGGAATATTTGATGAAAGAGATGATTTATCTGTTGGCATGTTAGGTATGCATGGTACTGCTTATGCAAATTTTGCAGTCACAGAATGTGATTTACTTATTGCAGTTGGGGCAAGATTTGATGATAGGGTAACAGGAAAATTAGATACTTTTGCTCCCAATGCAAAAGTAATACATATTGATATCGATCCAGCAGAAGTTAATAAAAATAGAAGGGTTGATGTTGCAATAGTATCAGATGTGTCAGAAGCGTTATCAAAACTAAATGAATTCTACTCTATGAAACCCATAGCTAATAAAACAAAAAATTGGTTAGATAAAATTCATTTTTGGAAAAATAAACATCCTTTGTTTATTCCTCCTAAGGAGGGGGAGATTTACCCTCAGGAAGTTTTATTAAAATTGAGAGAATGTGCTCCAGAAGCATTTATTACTACAGATGTGGGGCAACATCAGATGTGGGCTGCTCAATATTTAAGAAATGGACCTAGGAAATGGATAAGTAGTGCAGGTTTAGGAACAATGGGTTTTGGATTACCTGCGGCGATGGGAGTAAAAGCTGCCTATCCATCTTCAGAAGTAATATGCATAGCAGGTGATGCAAGTATTTTGATGAATATCCAAGAATTAGGAACTTTGTCTCAATATGGTTTAAATGTAAAAATTGTAATTGTTAATAATCGTTGGCAAGGAATGGTTAGGCAATGGCAAGAAAGTTTTTATAATGAGAGATACTCTGCATCTGATATGAGCAATGGAGAACCAGATTTTATAAAGCTCGCAGAAGCTTTTGGTGTTAAGGGTTTTTTAATAACTGAGAGAGAACAATTAGAAAATGATTTAAAAGCCGCATTGGAATGTAAAGGTCCTGTACTTATAAATATTCGAGTGAGGAGAGGGGAAAATTGTTATCCTATGGTTCCTCCAGGGAAAAGTAATGCACAAATGGTGGGTTATGTTAATTGTGAAGATAATTAAATTTTAAAATTTTATTAGTTCATTTTTATTTAAATTCAAAATTAAGATTGTTTAAATTTTCATGAAAATTAGAAAATTGACTATTATTTTACTGTTTATTACCTTAATACCAGTAAAAATTTATAGTGCTGAACTTTTGCAGATAACTGACTCTAATAAAATATTGGTAGGAGATCAAAATAGAGCCTTATCAATAAATTTATATTGTACAGAAATTGATGAGAGAGATGATAAAAAAGCTGTTGATATTTTAAAAAGAAATTTTCCAAGAGGTACAAAAGTTAAAATTAAACCTTATTCCTCATCAGATAATAAATTATTTGCAAAAATCTATAAAACGGGTTCAGATGTTGAAATGACTGATTTGTTAGATGGACTAAATTTAGTTAGCGATAATTGTAATGATTAATTATTTTGAGAAATAGTACTCCATTGCCTCTCTTGATTTTTTGATCTTCTCCAAGAATGAAATTCATGATTAGATTCAAAAGTACATTTATAAAATATATCGATATTATCAGGATTAATATTTTCACTAATTAATTGTAAATATGCACAGTATTTTATATCTAATGAAATTAATCCATATTCATTAATTTTATTTAATTTTTTTAAATTTTTATTTAAAAGATTTTTAGATAATGAATGTTTATTAAATTTAAAATTATCATGAAATTTATTATAAGTTTCTTTGTCTAATAAATAATTATTTCCAGAAATAGATGGCCCAATAGCAACTAAAAGATTTTTTCTTAAACTCCCAATAATTTCTAATTTTTGTATTAAATTAGAAATTATATTTTTTTCTAGACCCTTCCTTCCGCAATGTATAGCAGCCACTCTTTTACTTGTTTTATCTGCAAATAATATTGGCATACAATCTGCAGTGTAAATCCATAAATTTTCATTTTTACCATCACTGATTAAACCATCAGCTTTAATATTTTTCTCCATATCTAATCTACTAGTATAACTAATATCATTACTGTGAATTTGCTGTAAGGTGTGATTTACATAGATTTTATTAGTTAGAATATTACTCAAAGAACTGATATCGACAAGTGAACTTTTCTTTGTAAAAAAAGCATGGGTGAAATTATTCTGTCTCAAAATTTGGGATTGATAATAATTTATTTTTATATCCTTCACAAGGAGAAACTTTTTAAAGAATTTTCTTGAGGGGATAAGTAAATTTTGATTGGAGAAATGACTCAATATTCTTTCAGTTTAAAAATTCAATATCTTTTAACATCCAAAAACCAGCAAATTTTTCAATATAAGGTGTCGATTGTATCGATATAAATTGATATCCTAAAGATGCAGATTTGGCATTAATAAATTTTTGATTTAATTCATTTGCTTCAACTGGAGGTAAGTCAGTAACTAACCATTTATCATCTTCTAATGCTTCAAGTATTAATCTATTATTATCTATAAGAAGTTTTACTGGCTCAAGACTACTAAACCATGCTGCGAGAGCAATAGCTCTGTTTTCACTAAAAAGTCTTAGCCCTGGAACGAGATATTCATCTTGGAGTGATTTTTCTATTGGAAAAATATCCCCAAATTCAATTGGCCAATATTGTGCAGTTTTTAGTTCTCCAATTGAGATTTCTGAGAATGTGAGGGATTCTCCCCTTACCGCCTCAGGCAAAGGTTTTGGTTCATTTGCTATTTGCGAAGTAAATGAAGGGGCTAATACACCTTTGACATAACCCTTTTCTTGTGGATAAATGTCACTCTCCAAAAAATTAAGTCTTTCATAAAGGGAATAAGTTCTTCTACTTACTAAAGGTTCAAGTGATAAGTTTTCTAGAGATTTCTTTATAATCGATTTCATAGACGATCTCCAAAATCTAACTTTCTGGGGCTTCATCCAACCTTGATTCTTTGCTTCCGTAATAGCCTCTTTTAAAGCACTTGTTAGCCATATAGAATTGACTTCGTTTGCAGGACATGTTTTATTCCAATAAAAAATTTCTGGAGAATTAAAATTCTTAGTTGATGAAATAATTAATTCCCATCTTTTCTTGCCGTTTTTTTCAATTATCGGCCTCGAATAAAAATCTAATTCCCAATCAGAAGACTTTAATTTTAATTGAGAGTTATTCCTTTTTGACGACATCATCCTTATTCAATCTTTACCTTGAAAAAGACTTTGAGCTTTTATAGCCCTCTCATTTGCCTCATTCATGACTTTTGCCTTGTCAATTAATAATTCACCAGGTGAATTTTCTAACAGGGCAGTATCAAGACCAATTCGGCCTCTCTCTAAGTCAATTTCAGTAATTAAAGCTTTCACAAGTTCTCCCTCGACAAAAACCTCTCTTAAATCTCTTATATTACCTTTCGTTAGTGATGATTGGTGAAGTAATCCGCTTGCGCCTCCTAAATTAATAAAAAATCCGTATGGTTTCACTGCAAGAACTTCGCCTTCAATTAACTGACCTAATTTAAGTTTTTCGAATTTTGATACTATTGTAGCTTTTTTTTCTGAAAGTACTAATTTTTTAGATTCTGGATTAACTTCTAGAAATGCTACTCGAAGTGTTTTGCCAACAAGTGATTGATAATTTGTTCCATCTTCTAATTGTGATCTTGGTATGAAACCTCTTAGACCTTCAACATCGCAAGTTAAGCCTCCTCTATTAAAACCGTTTACAAGAATGTTTATTAATTCTCCATTTTTGGCAACTTTGTTAACTTTTTCCCAACTTTTTCTTAAAATAAGTGCCCTTGCACTTACCGTTACCATTCCATCGGCGTTTTGCTCTTTAATTACCAAAACTTCCATTTCTAATCCTACTGGAAATTTTTCTTTAAAATTTGTTATTACTCCTAAGCCACATTCTTTTTTTGGCATATATCCGGGAGCTTTACCTCCAATATCTATATAAACTCCATCACTTTCAATAGCAATAATTTTTCCACCAATTGTTTCACCTGTTAATCCAATAGGTTCATTATCATTCAGTGCAGCTAAGAATTGATCCTCATCAAAATCGAAATCATCAACGGTTCGCTCAAAAGAAAAATTTTTATCATCTCCAATTTTTGGGATAAGTGGTTTTTCCAATTCATACAAATCTTGAATTTTTTTGTCTTGATGAGCTATCGCATTCTTTTTATCAAGAGGACTAATTTCTAAAGTTTTAGATTTAGATTCATTAACATTTTCTCCTTCCTCAGCAAATGTTTTATCTTTATTTTCGAGGTTTTCAGTATCAGAAACATTATCAGGAACCTTTTTCTTCGATTCTTTTTTATTTAATTGAAGAACTTGCAATGGTCTCTTCAAATCGGTTTGATTGCCCTGAGATTGATTCTTTTTTTGGGCACTATTATCACTGACTCCCTTCATAGGTAAAATAGTACTAGATAAAATTTTACTTATTCTAAGGTAATTCCTCAGAAATCTAAATAATGAACCATAAATCAATACCTAATCAGTATGAATATTTTTCTTGGACAGAAATAAAAAATATTGCTGAGATGAAAAGGTCAACCATTATTTGGCCTTTTGGCGCTATCGAACAACATGGTCCACATCTCCCTTTAGCTACAGATAGTATTTTTGTTGATGAAATAGTTAATGAAGTGTTGAAATTAATACCAGAACAAATACCACTTTTGAAAATACCCACTCAATTCATTGGCTTTTCACCTGAGCACCTTGGATTTGATGGTACTTTATCTCTCTCGTCAAACACATTAAATTCAATAATTCTTGAAGTAGGCAAACAACTTTCTGATATGGGTTTCAAGCGACTTATCTTACTTAATGCCCATGGTGGTCAAATATCACTTCTTAATACGTCAGCTAGAGAGTTAAGGAGAATTGCTCCTGATTTGAATGTTTTTCCATGTTTTATATGGAGTGGAATCAATGAATTAAGTAATCTTTTAACACAAAGTGAAATTGAAAATGGTCTCCATGCATCGCTAGCAGAAACTAGTTTAATGTTAGCCCTTAAACCAAATCTGGTGGGACCTGAAAGACCTTTTGATGGTCTTTCTCAAGATATTCCTAAGGGGTGGAGCCTTGAAGGGGCCTCACCTACTTCATGGATAACGTCCGATTTAAGTAAATCAGGTGTAATTGGAGATAGTAGAGGGGCTAATAAAAATCTTGGTTATGATTTGAAAAAAGTATTAATAAGTCATTGGCACGATATGTTAAAAAATTTAATGTCTTCTGATTGGCCAAATAACTAATATTTTATAGATAACTGTTAAAAATTTTATTGTTACATCAATTAAGAGGTTTAAATATTGAAACTATTTTCATGATATTTATATATTCTTATTATAATTGTGTAAAATCATTGCATAATGAATCAAAGCTTTAATGTCATGCAAACTCTAGAATCTAATAAAAATTCAAATTTAGAAGCTAATGCTGATGAAAACCTAACAGGATTACCTGACTTCACAACAGATGCTTACAAAGACGCCTATAGCAGGATTAATGCAATAGTTATTGAAGGAGAACAGGAAGCTTATGATAACTACATATCAATAGCTACACTTTTACCTAAAGATTCCGAAGAACTAACAAAGCTTGCGAAAATGGAACTCAAGCATAAGAGAGGTTTTACTGCTTGTGGTAAGAATTTAGGTGTCGAAGCAGATATGGTTTTTGCGAAAGAATTCTTTTCAAAATTACATGGCAATTTTCAGACAGCTTTAGAAAAAGAAAACTTAACAACTTGTTTATTGATTCAGGCAATATTAATAGAGGCTTTTGCAATCTCTGCATATCATGTATACATAAGAGTTGCAGATCCATTTGCTAAAAAAATAACTCAAGGTGTAGTAAATGATGAATATTTACATCTAAATTATGGAGAAAAATGGCTTAAGGAAAATCTTCATAACTGTAAAACTGAGTTGATAGAAGCAAACAAAGCAAATCTTCCTTTAATTAAGAAAATGCTAGATCAAGTTGCTGAAGATGCTGCAATTCTATCTATGGACAAGGAAGAATTAATGGAAGAATTTATGATTGCTTACCAAGATGCGCTTCTTGAAATGGGACTTGATAATAGAGAAATAGCTAGAATGGCAATGGCCGCAATTGTTTAATTAATACATAACTTCTATAAATATTTATTCACTATAGAAATGCTATTGTGCTATTGTTCTTACGTTAACTAATAATTAGTGTAAGTCTTAATGTTTGGGCTAATTGGGCATTCCACAAGTTTTGAAGATGCGAAAAGAAAAGCCTCAATATTAGGCTTTGATCATATTGCTGATGGTGATCTAGATGTATGGTGTATGGCTCCGCCCCAGTTGGTTGAGAATGTTGAAGTAAAAAGTGCTGTTGGTATCTCTATTGAAGGATCATATATTGATTCATGTTTTGTCCCAGAAATGCTCTCTAGATTTAAAACAGCAAGAAGGAAAGTTCTTAATGCAATGGAATTAGCTCAAAAGAAGGGAATTAATATAACAGCTTTAGGTGGATTTACATCAATTATTTTTGAAAATTTCAACCTACTACAACATAAGCAGATTAGAAATACCTCCCTAGAGTGGGAACGTTTTACCACCGGTAACACCCATACTGCTTGGGTTATTTGTAGACAACTTGAAGTGAATGCCCCGAAAGTTGGAATTGAATTAGATAAAGCCACAGTTGCGGTAGTAGGAGCGACAGGCGATATTGGCAGCGCTATATGTAGATGGCTTACAAATAAGACTGGAATTAAAGAACTTCTAATGGTCGCTAGACAGAAAGATCCATTAATTGCGCTACAAGTTGAATTGGATTGTGGACAAATAAAAACATTGGAGGAAGCTTTACCAATTGCTGACATTGTTGTTTGGGTTGCAAGTATGCCTAAAACAATGGAAATTGATACTAATAAGCTCAAGAAACCTTGTTTAATGATTGATGGAGGTTATCCAAAGAATCTTGATGAGAAGTTCAGTGGTGATGATATTCATATCCTTAAGGGGGGAATAGTTAAGTTTTTTAATGATATTGGATGGAATATGATGGAATTAGCTGAGATGGAAAATCCTCAAAGAGAAATGTTCGCATGTTTTGCAGAGGCTATGATTTTGGAATTTGAAAAATGTCATACAAACTTTAGTTGGGGTAGAAATAATATCACGCTTGAAAAAATGGAGTTCATAGGATCAGCTTCGCAAAAACATGGATTTTCAGCAATAGGCCTAGATAAACATATTAATCCTCTACTTGTTTAAATAATATGCCAAGACGCTATCTTCTTGATTTTGAAAAACCTTTAGTAGAGCTTGAGAAACAAATTGAGCAAATTCGTGAATTGGCTCGCGATTCTGAAGTTGATGTTAGTCAACAACTACTTCAATTAGAGACACTTGCAACAAGACGAAGAGAAGAGATTTTTAAATCCTTGACTCCCTCCCAAAAGATTCAAGTTGCTAGACATCCACAAAGACCAAGCACATTTGACTTTATCCAGATGTTTTGTGATGACTGGATAGAATTACATGGTGATCGAAATGGAGGAGATGATATGGCTTTAATTGGAGGCATTGGCTTGCTAAATGATAGGCCAGTACTTCTTTTAGGTCATCAAAAAGGAAGAGATACTAAAGAGAATGTAATAAGAAATTTTGGAATGGCCAAACCAGGAGGGTATCGAAAAGCCTTAAGGCTAATGAAGCATGCTGATAGATTTAATCTGCCAATATTAACCTTCATTGACACGCCAGGTGCCTATGCTGGGCTTACAGCAGAAGAACAAGGACAGGGGGAGGCAATTGCAAGGAACTTAAGAGAAATGTTTGGACTTAAAGTTCCTATTATTGCCACAGTTATAGGTGAAGGCGGTTCTGGGGGCGCTTTAGGTATTGGAGTAGCAGATAGGTTATTAATGTTTGAACATAGTGTTTATACCGTAGCCAGTCCAGAAGCATGCGCATCAATATTATGGAGAGATTCTGCTAAGGCTCCTGAAGCTGCATCTGCATTAAAAATTACAGGTCAAGATTTATTGAAACTTGGAGTTATTGATGAAGTTCTTCCAGAACCTGCAGGTGGAAATAATTGGGCCCCTTTGCAGGCTGGGGAAACCCTTAAAAGTTCAATTGAAAAGCATTTAAATGAATTATTAAAATTGAATAATGAAGATTTATTAGATAAAAGGTACTCTAAATTTAGAGTCTTAGGAAAATTTATCGAATCTGTTAATTTTGAAGAAATTCAAAATTAAAATTACTTACCAAAAACTTTTAACTTGAAATTAGCACTTATTACTGGCGCAACAAAGGGTATAGGGAGTTCTACTGCGAGGACTTTCGCTCAGTCTGGATGGGATTTAATATTATTAGGAAGAAATAAAACAAAGCTCGATGACCTAAAAAAAGAATTATTAAACTTTGGAAGAAATGTAAATACTTTAGTTTGCGATTTATCTGAACCTGAACTCATTTATAGTTCTTTGTCTCAGGGAATTAAAAATTACGGTTGCCCATCCGTTTTAATTAATAATGCAGGGTTTGCATATAATGGGGATTTAGTGAATATGCCATTAGATAAATGGCAAGAAATTATACAAGTTAATCTTACCAGTGTATTCCAAATATGCTCCCATTTAGTTCCTTTGATGAGAAAGAGAGGTGGATTAATTATTAATTTAAGTAGTCATGCGGCATATAATGCATTTCCTCAATGGGGAGGGTATTGCGTATCAAAGGCTGCTTTGGCTAGTTTTACAAAGTGTTTAAGAGAGGAAGAAAGACAAAATTCAATAAGAGCTTGCACTATCACTTTGGGTTCTGTAAATACTCCATTATGGGATTCTGAATTTGTTAATTCAGATTTCAACAAAGAAAAAATGTTGTCTTCAGATAATGTATCAAAGACCATTCTTTTTATAGCAGAACAGCCTGAATCACAATTAATTGAAGATTTAATTCTGATGCCTGCTTTTGGGGCCTTTTAATTAAATGCAATAAATGGTAGCTTCTAGGAAAATTTTTTTACTATAATTGCATTTAAAGAACATTGTTATGTGATATAATTTTGGTGAAATTCCACTTTAAAATATAAAGTAATAATAGTTTATAGGATTTCAATATTTATTTATGACTATCACTCCTAGTGACAATATTAAGAAAGAAATAGATGAAAATATTTCAAACAAGCTAATTTCTGAAGTAATTAGAGATAGGATAAAATTACAAAATAAAAGATTTCATGCAAATGATAATATTTCAGATTTTATAAATCCTGGTGAACTTGAAAGCTTGCAAAAGGAAGTCGCTTTAAAAGTTAAAGATCTATTGAAGTCTCTTGTCATTGATATTGAAAACGATCACAACTCACAAGAAACTGCTGAAAGAGTAGCAAAAATGTATCTTAGGGAAGTTTTCAAAGGTCGATATCACAAAAGACCGACTGTCACAGATTTTCCCAATGCCAAAAATTTAGATGAGATTTATACTCTTGGACCAATCAGTGTTCGTTCAGCTTGCTCACATCATATGGTTCCTATCATCGGGGATTGCTGGATCGGCATCAAACCTGGGGATAAGGTTATAGGGATATCTAAGTTTGCTCGCGTAGCTGATTGGGTTTTCTCAAGGCCACATATTCAAGAAGAAGCAGTGATGATACTTGCCGATGAGATCGAAAGTCTATGTGAACCAAAAGGTTTGGCGATTCTTGTCAAAGCAAAACATTATTGTATGTGCTGGAGAGGGGTTAAAGAGCCTAATACAAGCATGATTAATTCCATAGTTAGAGGAGACTTTAGACATGATCCTAGCTTGAAACAAGAATTCTTTGAGCTTGTAAAAAATCAACCTAATGGTTTATCTTGTTACTAATCCTTTCAAAAGATTAGAAAAAATTTTTTAACTACTTTAAGATATCCCTTTTTCTAATCAACCTTATAATATTTTTTGTCTTCTCAATATCTTTAATTCCCGGAGAGCTTTCAATACTACTTGAGATATCAATACCGTCTGGTTTAATATCTTTAATAATTTGTTTAATCCAATCTGCAGATATACCTCCTGCAAGCAGCCATGGTTTGCTAAACAATAAGCCCTTTAAATATTTAGGCTGAATTCTTATTCCTGAACCTCCATATGTGTCTTTATTCCAAGAATCTAAAAGGAAAGTATCTACAAAGTCTGAGTAAATTTCAACTTTATCAATATCTTTCCTTTCTTTAATTCTGAATGCTTTCCACAATTCAATTTGAGGGGTTCTGGCTCTCAAGCTTTTACAGTAGTCAACGTCTTCATCTCCATGAAGTTGTATAACATTTTCACTATTAAGATTAGATTTGAAAAGATTTAACGGTTGATTCTTGACAATAGAGACTCTTTTTACTTTTGGGTGGCATTTCTTAAGATTCTTGAATATATCTTCTTTCCTTTTATTTGGTACGTATCTAGGTGATTCTTTTACTGAAATCACACCAATTGCATTAACACCAAGTTCAGCAATCTGGAGAGCTTGTTCAATAGAAGTTATTCCGCAAATTTTTATGATAGTTTTAGCTTCTGACATTTTTAATTAATTTTATCTTAAATGAGTAGAATAAATGTATTAGTAATCATAAAGGAGTCTATTTTTGAGGAGTTGGCAAATTTTAAAAATATGGGGCATCCCTTTTAAAATTCATCCTTACTGGATAGCACTTCTTTTTTTATTCTCATGGAGTATTAGCGATCAAATTAATCTTACCGCAAGTAATACATATAATATCCAGGAAGCTTGGCTAATTGGTTTTCTTACATCTTTTCTCTTCTTAAGTTCAATAATACTCCATCAAATTTTTCACACCTATGTTTGCCTTTGTGAGGGTGTGAAGATTAAAAATATAACATTCTTTTTTTTAGGAGCTGTATTACAAATTGAAAAAGATTGTCAAACTGCATTAGGAAATATAAAAATATCATTAGTAAGACCATGTTTAAGTATTAGTACATCATTTTGTTTGTTGTTATTTAGTAATTTAAGTGATAACAAAGAGCAAATTTTTATAAATGTTTTAACAAGAGTTGGAATATTAAATTTATTAATAGGATTTTTTAATCTAATTCCTTTAGGGACTCAGGATGGTGGGAATTTATTTAAAAGTATTGTCTGGTATTTTTCTGGGAATAAAAATAAAGGCAGAAGTTTGTTAAACAAATTAACTCTTTTATTATCATTAATTTTTCTTATATTTGGAATTGTGTTACTTGTTTCATTTAATTTTTACTATGGAATAATTTTATGTCTAATAGCAATATTTGGAATAAATATTTCTAAGTCAGATAGTCAGTTTTTAAAAATTGAAAAAATTTTAAAATCTAATAATTTATCAGAATTAAAATTAAAGCCTTTGAAGAAAATTGAATTTGATTTAACATTAGATCAATTTAATAAACAAACTAAAAATGATAAAAATAATTTAAATAATTACTATTTTATTACTAAAAATGGAAGATGGGATGGTTTTATATCAGCAGATTTCTTGAATAATATCTCAATTAAAAAATGGAATTTTAAAGTTGTTGGTGATTATAAGAAATTACTAAATAATTTTCCAAGTATCCAAGATAATGTACCTTTATGGCAAATTATTGAAAAACTTGAGAAAAATAGTGGAGGTGTACTATTGATGTTAAATTCTTTAGGAATACCTAAAGGATTAGTTGATAGGAACATTATTGGTTATTTTGTTCTAAAGAGATTGGGTTTAAATCTTTCAATAGAATTAATCAATAAGATAAAAATACAAAATAATTATCCATTAGGAATGGAACTACCAAAAATTATTAAATCATTGAAAAGTAAAGGTGAAATTTAAAAAAGTTTAAGTGATATTATAGATAACCTTTTAAATCATCTTTATTAATAAAGATATTGTCTACTGAAGAATCAGAATAATTCTCTAAAAACTTAAATTTCAAATGGTCAATAATTTTTTCTCTACTTAATTTAAGCTTTAGTTGAGGAGGAGGATTTTCCCTAAAAACTTTTCCCCATAAATCTACTGGAGGTTTTAATTGAATCTCTCCATGCTGAAGAAAAGATCCTTTTTTCCAGTATTGAGCACTACCAATTCTTTTATATCCACTTTCATCTACTAGATCAGAAATATAATTTGTACAAAAACAATTTTGCATAATTGCAGCTTTTTTTAAAGTGCCGGTTTTCAAATTAAGACCTATTAACTTGAAACTTTGAACTAGCCAATTATTTATAAATTCGTAACTAAATTTTTTATATTCAGGTTTTTTAAACGTTAATGCATAAGTAATTCCACCTGAATGCAAAACAGCTCCTCCTCCGGATGGTCGCCTAACTATTTTCACTAAATTCTGCGCGGATAATTCTTTCCAATGAATAGGTAAATCCTTCTGGTGATAACCAATAGATATCCAATTACCCTCCCAGAGATAAAATCTCAATGTAAATAGGATATTATTATTTAAAATGGTTTTTTCTAGAAGATCCAAATCTAAGGACATTTGTTGATCTCCTGATGATTTAAAAGTTGAAATTATTAATGCTTTTTTTTTATCAGTCAAAATAAATATTTATGTTTATTTTAGGAAGCATATTATTTATATAATATCTTTCATAAATATCTTTATTAATAAAATTTATTGTTTGTAAGTTTATCAAGAAAGAATTAAATTTTTAATCAATATTAATTGCATTCATAATCAATATAAATTTGGCTTTAAATAGATATGGGTTTAGACTAAATATGAAGGTTATTTTTCTGAACTTTGAATTTATAAACTATGAAATTAAATACTCTTACACAAGAAAGATTAAATAATTATCACTTTAATAAAAAAAATGTTTTAAAAAATAAAAATAAGCTTACAGATGGTGAAGAAAATCTCTTGTCATTAACTTATCTTACTTTAAAAATTTGTTTGTTTTTATTGGCAATAGTAAGTTCATTTAAAATAGGGAGCCTATCAAAAGTAAGAATTGATCGTTTAAAAGAAATTCAAAGCTCATATATTTATGAGAAGGCTAGATTTAGAAAGTTGGCAAATCGCTTTGACGAATTATTATCTCTTAAAGGTGAGCAAAGATTTATGAAGGATCAAGATCAAATGATATCTCACGACGTTATGAGAGTAATATGGCGTTAGTGCAATTTGATATTTTTAATTTGCATTATCGCAATTGTTAGTGAGGCATTTTGCTAATGGAAAAGTGTAAGCATGGAGTTGTTCTTATTACTGGGACTACATCTGGAGTTGGATTAAACACTCTTAAACCCTTAATAAGTTCTGGTTGGAATGTCGTCGCGATTAATCGTTCGAATAAAAGAGCTTTTGATGAGGCATCAAAAAATTTAAGTCAAGATGATCTAAATAAAATTAGTTTTATTCAAATTGATCTATCAGATTTAAATCAAGTTAGGGTAGGTGCTCAAGAAATTTCAAAGAAATTTAAAGATGTGTTGAAAATACTTATTTGTAATGCGGCTGTTTATAAACCACGCTTAAGGAAACCAGATAGATCTGTCCAAGGTTTTGAAAATTCAATGGCAGTTAATCATTTTGGTCACTTTTTATTAATTAATCTTTTAATTAATGATTTAATAAATTCA
>MDTA01087661.1_pt1 | contig 24086 bp, 24 predicted proteins | sample 811151 | NCBI WGS metagenome assembly MDTA01 (sample SAMN05326648, study PRJNA326480) | marine metagenome | isolation source: seawater | place: Indian Ocean: South | collected 2010
AATTCGTATTATAAATTGAGAATTTAATTTTTAAATACAAGTGCTTCAAATTTCTCAATTACTTTTACTTGCAAATTTCTCTTCAGAAGTTTCAAATAATTCTGCTGTAGGCATGATAGGCAGTTTTATAGCCGCAGGTTTATTAATTGTTGTTCCAGCAACTGCCTTTTTAATAGCTGTAAGTCAAAACGATAAACTTGATACTGAAAGAGCTGGTAGAAGACGCTAGTTTTTATTCAATTATTACGTAAACTATATATTAAAGAGTCATTTAACTCTTAAATTAGATTTTGGAGAAAAATTGTGGTCAATGCTAGTCTAAATTGGGCAAGTATTGTTGGTATTGTCCTCGCAGTATGCGGGGGAGGACTTTATTTCTTAAGGTCTTTTAAGCCTGCTTTAGCTCGTGATTATGATGTTTTTTTTGCAGCAATTGGACTTTTATGTGGAGGTATATTATTTTTTCAGGGATGGAGATTAGATCCGATTCTTCAATTTGGACAATTTTTATTAGCTGGTACGACAGTTTTCTTTGCTTATGAAAGCGTTCGTCTCAGAGGTATTGCTACAGATCAAGCGCGAAGATCTGCTTTCTTCGAAGATGATGATATTCCAAATATCCCTCGTAATTCTGCTAGAAACAGTTGGGATGATGAATATGATAAATTTGACGACCCAATTGCTCCTACAAGAAGATTTAAGCCTAGAAATTTAGATTTTGAAGACGATAATTATCCAGTAGATAAATATCGCGACAGAAGACGTCCTAGGACCATACCAGAGTCTGCAATCAGCAGAGGACGTAAACCTCAACTAAATAATGAGTTTCAAGATAGGAATCCCAATCAAGCACGTCGATTGCAAGTTGAAAGTGATTCAATGTCAAGAAGAAATAATTTTGGTGATAGAAGAAATAGTAGAAATGAAGTCAAACGTGGTTCAAGACCTTTGGCTAATCAAAATACCTCTAGGCGTTCAAATGATAATCGTATAAATGAAACATCAAAACTGGAAAAGAAGCAAAGGCTTAAAAATAATTTAAGATCCCAAACTTTAACTAATAAAGTTGAAGATGCATCTTTTATTCAGAAAAATAGTTTAAGAAGTAATAGAAAAGATCGTAATTCTATATCCGATAGAAAAACTAATTTTCAAAATCCAAAAGGAAGATATAATGTACGTTCACAAAACGAAAAACCTAGAGATAATAGTTCAAGATTTGATGACTAAGGCAGTATGCCTGCCCAGCTTAGAAATGATTTATTACTAATTAATTCTATTATTATAATCGCTGCAAAACCCAGCATTGCAAATCTGCCGTTAGTCATTTCTGAATAGTTACTCCAGCCGAATTCATAAGTCTTAACTTCTTCAGAGTTTTGTGAATTCATTGTCTCCCCCGTTTTGATATTTGAAGCTTCGTCATTAATTTGACTATTTGTATTCTCTTTATTTATTGAATTTGTATTCTCTTGAGAAGTCATAGCTTTAAATCAATTATTAAAATTATAGTTATCTGCAGTTAATAATTTCCAACTTCCTTTGCCATTTAATTCTAAAACATTTTTATGGAAATTTTTAAGACTAGGTCTATGTCCTACGCTTATCATTGAAAGTTCTCTCTGTTTTAGTAAATTATAGAGATGTTTTTCTGTTTCAATGTCTAATGCACTTGTAGCTTCATCAAGAACTGCAAACTGAGGAGAATTAAGTAATAATCTAGCAAATGCAAGTCTTTGTTGCTCTCCTAAAGAAAGAATCCTAGGCCAATCTTGTTTGATATCTAAATTAGGATATCTATCAACTAAAGATTCCAAATTTACTTCATTTAGAACTGCTATTAGATGATCATCGCTAAATTTACTGACTTCTGTTGGATAACATAATTGTTCTCTTAAAGATCCTAAAATCATATATGGTTTTTGAGGAATAAATAAAAGATCTCCAGTTTTAGGCTTTTGTATGAATCCATTTTTCGGTTCCCATAGTCCACTAATCATTCTTAATAAAGATGTTTTTCCACAACCAGAGGGACCTACTACAAGTAATGACTCATTTGAATTTATACTGAGATTTAGATCTTTGATAATTAGCTCATTAGAATTAGGAGGGCAAAGATTTGCATTTTTAATTAGGATGGATGAATAATTAGAACTTATATTGGTATTTTCTAATGGTTTTTCTTGACTAATAGACTCAACCTTTGACTGGAATCCTTCTAGTCTTCCTATTCCAGCTGTAAATTTTGCCAGTTCTTCTATTTGATTGACAATAAAAAATAATGATCCTTCTACCATCCCAAATGCAAAACTTGCTTGTATAAAACGACCGTAGTCAATATCACCCTTAAAATAAGGGATAGCCATAATGAGATATGGGAAAAAATTTCCTGCATAATTTATAGATCTCCTCATTACATCAATAATTACCCTCCAAATAATGAGAAGATTGAAGTTCCTAACCACTTCACCAAGCCTTCTCTCCGTCTCGTTCCTTTCTGGGTTTTCTCCAGAATAAAAGGCTATAGATTCTGCATTATCTCTAATATGAACTAATCCATATCTAAAATCAGCCTCATATCTAAGTTGATCAAAATCTATTTTTACAAGGTTTTTACCTGCAATTAACAAAATAGATGTAGCAAATGCAGCATAACCAAATAAAGAGAATGTTAAAGTTCTGCTAATAGTCCATAAAATTAATATGTTGAGAGAGAAAGTTAGTAAGGCATCAAATACTCCTAAAGTAAAAGTCAAACTTTGTCCGGTAAATGCTCTAGTATCATCAGTAATCCTTTGATCAGGATTATCCACATCTGTTTGATCTTCATCATTTGGATTTAATTGGTAATAAGCCTTGTTTGTCATATAGTCTTTTACTAAACTTTTCGAAAGCCATTCTCTCCATATAATTCCTAATTTATATGTGAAAAAGATTTGAGAAACTCTTATTGGTAAAGCGACTGCAAAACAACACGCATATATTCCAAGGATTCTGTAAAAACCGTCCTCTTGTCTTTCTACTAGTGCATTAGTTAAATCTCTAGCAATAAAACCAATCCCAGCATTTATTCCATTAACTGCTAATAACATTAATACAATGATTCCTAGGAATAGCCAATGTAACCATCTTCTATTTTTTAATTGTTTTCTTAAACTAAAAAAGCTAGTAGATCCTACAATAAATAAACCTGAAAATAATAATCCCCAGGAACTTGACCAAATAGTATTTATAGTATTTGCAACACCTCCAAAATATTTTTCCAGAAGAATTGGTTGTATGCTTTTAAAGATACTAATTAATCCCGTTAGACCTACTAAAACAATGCCTCCAACGCAAAATAGAAGTGAAAATAGTAACCAAATAAACTGGAATCCATTACATTGATCAATGGGAAGAAAAAAAGGTTGAGCTAATTTTCTAAGTTTTTGTACTTGATAAATAATTTTTGGTTTATTTTTAACTATTGTTGGCATTAATAATTTATTTATAGATATTTTAATTGATCAATTGACCAAAACCTACCAAAGATAGAGCCCAATCAGGAAGATTTAAATAACTTATTAATTTAAGATCAAATTGATGGATTGTTTCGAGGTTTTTATCTAGGAGCCACCATACTAAGAAAGGTAAATTAAATAAAATTTGTAACTGCCACTTATAAGTTAAGACTTTCCATATTTTAATAAGGTTATTTTTTTGGGATTCTTCTAAATTTTCCCAATTTTGGAGCAATACATTTTTATTTAAAGTAGATTTTGGAGTATTCATTTTTTTAAACTTTCTTTATTTATAGCTCACAATTTAAATTAACGAGAGTTTATCCTGGAGGCCATAACATCTTTCTTCCACTTAAAAAGTGTATGTGTAAATGAAAGATAGTTTGACCTGATTCTTCACCAGTATTAATAACTGTCCTCCAATTTGTTAATTTCTTTTCAATTGCAATTTTTTTTCCAACCAAAAGGAGATGCCCTAGTAGATTTCTGTCCGAAGCTTCACATTCAAGTAAGCTTTTTACAGGTTTTTTGGGGATTACTAAAAAGTGAATAGGTGCTTGAGATGCAATATCGTTAAAAGCTATACAAAGATCATCTTCATATAATTTCTCACAAGGAATTTCTCCTTTAATTATTTTCTCAAAAATTGTGGGATTGGACATAATTTATGATTCCAAAAATATTTAATTTAAGGGTAGAACATCTTTCATTTTATAACCTTCTTTCATCAATTCCTTCTTAAGATCTTCTTTAGAACTAACCCTATCAACAAAAAGTACTCCCCTTAGGTGATCAACTTCATGTTGAATGCATCTTGCTAGTAGTCCATCTGCATTCATTTTCCTTGGTCTCCCCATTTCATCTCTGAATTTTAATTTTATTGTTGATGGTCTAACTACATTTAAATAAACGCCTGGAATACTTAAGCAACCCTCTTCATATGAATTGAGTGTAGAACCAAAAGCAGTAATTTCTGGATTAATTAGTATTAAAGGCTCTGCCGCAGAGTCTTCAAAATTTATATCTATTACTAATAATTCTTTACTTATTCCAACTTGTGGTGCAGCTAGGCCAATTCCTTTCGCAGAATACATACTTTGAAGCATATCTTTTGCTAATTTTCTAATTTCATTATCAACTTTGCTTATATGCTGAGCTTCAGTTCGTAAAGTAGAACTCCCTAATTTAAAGATTTCAAGAGGAGGATTATCTAAAACTTCTTTATTCACTTTTGTACTAGAAACAGCATTTCTTGATTTCTTAGCTAATTCTGAGAAATGGTTTGCCACTATGTTATAAAGGTATTTTTTGATAGTTTGACTATAAAGATACTACCATTTTTTAAAACTTTCATGGTATTCAATTAAATGAATAATTACAAAAAATTGTCAATTAATGAAGTATATTCAGCCGAAAAATCCTACACACAATTATCTTTCGTAAAAAATTTGATTTTTTGGGTAGATGATTTGTCATCGAAAAAAGGATGTAGTAATGCAATATTTGTTCGACCATTTAAATCTAATAACTTTACTCCTCAAAATCTTACAGGTGAATATTTTTTATTAAAAACTAATTTTCATGGATATGGCGGAAAAACTTATAAATGTTTCTATTTAAATAAAAAATTTTATTTAATTTGGATTGATAAAATAACCAATGCACTTTGGTTGCAAACTTTCAAAGAAAATAAAATTTATGATAAAAGTTCAAATTATCTGTTAAGTGAGTCTGTCCCCAGACAATTAACCACAACGTTGAAAGGAAATTTTGACTCTAATTTTGTAATTTATAAAAGCAGCAAGTTATTTGGTTTAATGGAAAAAGATAATATCGATTATCTTTTTTCTATAGAGCTTAATAAAAATCTACAAGGACTGAAAATTTTAAGAGAGTTTAATGGTTTTGCGAGTTCATTAGATTGCAATGGAGATCAAACTTTTCTGTCTTGGATTGAATGGGATGATGATGTAATGACTTGGGAAAATAATCACTTGTTTTTTTCAGAAATAAGTAATTCTGGAGAGCTAAATAAAATATTTAAATTTAAAGATAAAAATATTAATTTAAGTAATTCAGTATCTTTTTTTCAGCCATTTTGGATTAGCAGCAATATATTAATGTGCTCAGAAGATAGTTCTGGTTGGTGGAATTTATTGTTTCTAGAGATTAATCAAACAGGTCAAGTTTGCATAAAAAGAAGAATCAAAAAAGAATTTTTTGAATATGGTACCCCAGAATGGATATCTGGAATATCTCGTATGTCTGGCTCACAAACTGATTTGTTTTGTCTCGTAAATAATAAAGGGAAATGTATTTTAGAGCATTATAAAAATTTTACTTTTTACCAAAAAATCGATTTACCTTTTACTTCTTTTGAAGATCTTCATGCCTCCTCAGGAAAACTAATTTGTATAGCATCAAGTGATATGTCTAATAAAACATTATTAGAAATTGATATTGATAAAGATTTAGATGTTTTCAATGATGATAAAGAAAAAATCCTAGGAAATTTAACCTTATATTCACCAGCAGAATCATTTTGGTTTAAAGGATATAATAATGAAGAAACTCATGCTTTGATTTATAGACCTAGGGACGGCAACGGCACACCACCCCCGTTAATACTCAAAGCTCATGGGGGACCTACATTGTCATTTGGTGGGGAGTTGAATCTAGAGGTGCAATACTGGGTTTCAAGAGGATGGTGTGTAGCAGAAGTCAATTATGGAGGTTCTTCAGGATTTGGTAGGCAATATAGAGAGCGTTTAAATAAGCGATGGGGGATAGTAGATTCTTATGACTGTATATTGTTAGCTAAATCTTTGATAGATTTAGATTTAGTGGATTCTTCAAAAGTTATTATTTCAGGTAGTAGTGCAGGAGGATTTACTGCTTTAAATTCTCTGTATCAAGATAATATTTTTAAAGCAGCTATTTGTAAATATCCTGTAATTGATTTAAATGAGATGCGTTTAAATACCCATAGATTTGAAAAGAATTATTTAAATTCCTTAATAGGTAATTTTAATGTTCGTTCAAATCAGTATTTTGATAGATCTCCCAAAAATAATATAAATAAAATTAATAAGCCGATACTCCTTTTTCATGGTAAAAAAGATGAGGTCGTTAATTTTAAACAGTCTTTAGCATTTCATAAGAATCTAATACAAAAGAATATATATTCAAAACTTTTTCTTTTTGATGAAGAATCTCATGGGTTTAAAAATAAAATCAACAAATTAACTGTTTTGTCAGAGTCTGAAAAGTTCATTCAATATATTTTTAGTATTTAAGAATTAATTCTCAAAAAATCTATAGTATCTTTGAGCTTTTCGATAAAAGTATCTATATCTTTTTTTGTAGTTGTAAAATTCATGCTAACTCTTGCTGTTGATTTTATATCTAATTCTCTATGGAGAGGCTGACAGCAATGATGTCCACTTCTTATACAAATACCCTTCGAATTTAGTATCTCTGCAATATCATTAGAGTGGATATTATTAACATAAAAGGTTGCTAAAGAGGCTCTATCAGGATCTTTTTCAGGATTTGGACCAATTATCTTTAAATTCTTAATCAAGCTTAATTTTTGAAATAAATATTTGGTAAGTTCTTGTTCATATCTATGAATATTTGTGAGGCCTAATTTATTTAAATATTCTAAAGCTTCTCCCAGTCCAATTGCTTCAGCTATTGCTGGAGTGCCTGCTTCAAATTTATGGGGAAGTTCAGCCCAGGTACTTTTTTCTTCAAAAACATCTTGTATCATTTCACCTCCACCAAATAGTGGAGGAATGGTGTTAAGAATTTCTTCTCTGCCCCAAAGGAAACCTATACCGGTTGGCCCACATAATTTATGACCTGAACCAGCAAGGAAATCAATATTCAGATCATTAACATTAACCTCTATATGAGCAAGACTTTGACAGGCATCAACTAATACTAAAGAGCCATTCTTTTTAGCTAATTCTGTTATTTCTTTAATGGGATTACAACATCCAAGAGTATTACTTATATGCACAAGACTAACAATTTTTGTGTTTTTGTTAAGTTTGAGTTTGAAATCTTCGAGATCCAAACTACCTTCATTAGTTATTTTGATATAACGAATTTTGCATTTATTTTTCTCAGCAACTAACTGCCATGGAACAATATTACTGTGATGTTCCATAATTGATAATAAAATCTCATCATTTTCTGTTAAATTCTTTTCACCCCATGATTTAGCAGCAATATTGATTGCCTCAGTAGCATTTCGAGTGAAAATGATCTCTCTTTCTGAAGAGGCTTTAATATAATTTTTAATAGTTAATCTTGAATTCTCAAATTCTTCGGTAGCTTTTGCACTGAGCTGGTGGGCTCCCCTATGAACGTTAGCATTATAATTTTTATAATAATCATTAATTTTTTTTAGAACTTGTTTGGGTTTTTGCGTTGTAGCTGCATGATCTAAATAAATCAATTTTTCATTCAGATGTAATCCTTTATCTAATAGGGGGAAATCTTCCCTCTTATAAAGATTTAAGTTTTCAAGAGTTTTCATTATTTATTATTAAGTAATAAATTTAGTAAATCCCATCTTTTTTTTGATATTGGTAAAAAAGAAATAATTTCTTGGTAGTAAGATCTCAATTGTAGTTTACTTGCTTCAGCGAGTGTGAGACCTCTAGATCTCATATAGAAAACTTCATCCTCATTTAGTTGTGAAATGGTAGCCCCATGCATACATTTTACATCGTCCGCAATAATTTCTAATTGAGGTTTGGTGTCAATTTTTGCATAATTGGATAAAAGAAGGTTCCTGCTGAGTTGTGAGGCGTCAGTCTTTTGTGCAATTTGTGGAACAATAATTAAGCCTTCAAAAACAGAATGTGATTTACCATCTGCGAGAGATTTATTTAATTGATCTAGAAATCCATTGGGGCCATTAAAAGCGATTTTTGCGTAAGTAGATATTTGTTCATTATTTTTTGTAATTTGCATCCCTTTGATATAAGTTTTAGCATTTCCTTCGATTTGATTAATACTTATTTCAAATCTTGCAAAATCAAAACTGAACTGCAAGGTGCCTAGATTATATTCGCTATTTTTATTTTGAATTACATCTAATGTATTAATGACATGTGATTTATTCTTCCCACAAATAATAATGCCATGGTTCAATTTTGAATTTTCTTCAATATTCAAGTAAGAGGTAGTTGAAAGAGAGGAGTTGTCATCGCCAAGATGAATTTGTGTAATATTAACTTCTGTACTTTTTTTAACATTTAAAATAATAGTTTTTGAATTAAAGTGATTATTTTTAGAATTAGAAATTATCTCAATCTCTGGAATTTCTCTCCCAGAGATATTTAGCCCAATAATATTTTGGTTATTAGTCAGTGAATGATTTAATAAATTACTCCATTTCTCAGTGTTATCACAATTAATAATTTTTTTCTTGATTAAATTAAAGAGATCTTGTTCTTCAATGTTTTTTATTTCCCATGTTTCCCCCTTAATATCTAATTTTTGATGTTCACCAATATTAATTCTTATTATATTTTGCCCTCCTGACAGCCCTGGGATAGAGGGCTTGTGATAGTTATCGCAATATTTATAGTCTAAAAAACGTGAAAATTTTGGCTTGCTCACCAGTCGCCATATTTCACTTTTTTTATTTGGAATGGAATTGGTCTTAAATTTTTCACAACATATTTTTTGGAGCTTAGTTTGACTAGCAGGTAATTTTTTATTATTTATAAGTTGTTCAATGATTTTCATTTAAATTAATCGTTATTCATAAATTCATCAGTCCACTCATAACCATTCTTTTCAAGTTCTAATGCAAGATCACTATTACCTGTTTTTATAATTTTTCCATTAGACATAACATGTACAAAATCTGGTTTAATTTCATTAAGTAATCTTTGATAGTGAGTAATCAGAATGATTCCAGAATTTTTATTTGCTATTTTTTTTATTCCAGAGGCAACAATTCTTAAGGCATCAATATCTAATCCAGAATCAGTCTCATCCAAGATTGCAATTTTTGGTTCTAATAAGGCCATCTGTAATATTTCATTTCTTTTTTTCTCTCCCCCTGAAAATCCTTGATTGATACTTCTCGTTAAAAATGCAGAATCCATTTTTACAATTTCTAATTTTTCTTTGACTAATGCCTCGAATTCAAAGGTATCTAACTCTTCTTGATTGAGGTATTTTCTTCTTGCATTAGTTGCTACTCGTAAAAATTCTAAATTGCTAACTCCTGGAATCTCTATTGGATATTGAAAACCTAGAAAAATTCCAGATTGAGCTCGTTCTTCAGGTTCTAAAGGCTCAATGTCTTGACCTGAAAGCTTTATCTGACCACTTGTCACTTCATACGAAGGGTGCCCTGCAATTATTTTAGATAGGGTACTTTTCCCACATCCATTCCTGCCCATGATTGCATGAATCTCGCCTGCATTAATTTGAATATTAACCCCTTTTAGAATAGTCAGGTTTTCTGTAGATGCAAAAAGATCTCTTATTTCTAAAAGTGGTTGTGTAATTGTCTTTTTGCTTTGCATTAACTTGTTTTTAAATAAAGTGTGCTAACCCACCGAGCCTTCCAGTTTTAAGGAGAGTAACTTATCTGCTTCAGCAGCAAATTCCATGGGGAGTTGATTAAAGACATCTCTGCAAAAACCACTAACCATCATTGAAACTGCTTCTTCAAATTCTATACCTCTACTCTGTAAATAAAAAAGCTGATCTTCAGAGATTCTACACGTGCTAGCTTCATGTTCAACTTCTGAGTTTGATTGTTGTGACTGAATATAAGGAAATGTATTGGCTGAGGCTTGATCTCCAATGAGCATCGAGTCGCATTGGCTATAATTTCTTGCTCCTTTTGCTTGTGAGCCAATCTTTACTAATCCTCTGTAACTATTAGAAGATTTACCTGCACTGATACCTTTGCTTACAATTGTTGATTTTGTTTTAGGTCCTAAATGAATCATTTTTGTTCCTGTATCTGCTTGTTGTAAATTATTCGTAAGTGCTACCGAATAAAATTCACCGACTGATTCTTCCCCAATGAGAATGCAGCTTGGATATTTCCATGTAATTGCTGATCCTGTCTCTACTTGCGACCAACTGATTTTGCTCCTTTTACCTATACATTTTCCTCTTTTTGTTACAAAGTTAAAGATTCCACCAACACCTTTTTCATTCCCCGCATACCAGTTTTGTACTGTTGAATATTTTATAGATGCATCGTCAAGAGCAATTAATTCAACAACAGCAGCATGGAGAGTATTGGTGTCAAACATTGGAGCAGTACACCCTTCTAAATAACTTACTGAACTAGCCTCTTCTGCGATTATTAAAGTCCTCTCAAACTGGCCTGAATCGCCACTGTTTATTCGAAAATAGGATGAAAGATCCATTGGGCAAGTTACATTTTTAGGAATATAAACAAATGAACCATCGCTGAAAACTGCGGAATTGAGAGCTGCAAAATAGTTATCAGATGCTGGAATAACAGAACCTAAATATTTTTCTATTAAATCTGAGTGGTCTTTGATTGCTTCACTTATTGAGCAAAATATGACGCCATGCTCCGCAAGTTGCTCTTTAAAAGTTGTAGCGATTGATACACTATCAAAAACAGCATCTACTGCAACATTAGTAAGTCTCTTTTGTTCTGTTAAGGGAATACCTAATTTATCAAAAGTTTCTAATAATTTGGGATCTACCTCATCTAAACTTTTTATTTTGTCCTGTTGTTTAGGTGCAGAATAATATATTATGTCTTGATAATCAATTGCTTCATATCCAAGGTCTGCCCAGTCAGGTTCGGTCATTTCTTGCCATTTTCTGAAAGCATTCAATCTAAAATTCAGTAAATACTCAGGCTCATTTTTTTTTGAAGAAATAAGCCGAATTACATCTTCATTGATACCTTTAGATATTTTTTCGCTTTCTATTTCAGTAACAAAACCATATTTATATGGTTCAGAAACAATATTATCAACCAAGTTGTCATTAACCATAATTTGAAGTGTTAATTTATTGCGATTAGTCTCATATATACTTTAACTAAAGATATCCCAATATTGATCTTTTTTATTACCCTTTAATCTAAATTTAATGTCTGATCAATTTAATTCTTTTACTGGTCCAATTCAAAAAGAAGTTATAGATCGGATTGAGCGGCTCAATTTATCTACAATTCAGAAACTGCACCTCAAATTACTTACTCATTGTTTAGAGGTATTTAAAGATATTTCGTTAAAATCAGATATTGAATTTCCAGATGAGATCTTAATCAAAAAATGGTGTGAGAATGAAGCGAAAAAATTAAATGATGAAAGCTTTTCAGTATTATTATTTGAACAAATGAACTCTGCTGCAGAAAAATTAAAAGAATATTCAAAAAAGAAAGGAAAATATCCTTTGGATTTAATTTTAGAAGATTTAGTTGATTTGATTTCTTTAGAAAATTGATTCTCTTTAGGGGTGATCCCGAAGAAAAAATATAGTCAATAATTTTGAGCTTTTCATGAAAATAAATTTATGAAAATTAAAAAATCAGTTCGATTTTTGATATTTTAGAAATTCTTTGAAATTGCAGTAATAGCAATACTTTTCATCAAAATATCAATTTTAAAAAATTGAAATGTAGTCAGTAGATCCTGACGACAAGGCAAAATATCACGCAGTTTGGCCAAAAAAAGAACATACTGATCCCAAACAAAAACGGAGATTTTAAAGTGGCTGATGGGATTAAAAGTAAGAATGAATTGCTTCGTCTAACCCTCAGACAATTACGTCAAGAAGCTAGTAAATTATCTGTACCTCTATACAGCCGTAAAACCAAAGCTGTGTTAGTTGATTTAATAGTTAGTTACCAAACTAAAAAAAATAATTCAAACATTATTTCATCCCCAGAAGCTGGCAAGAATCTTTCTAACAATCAAACTTCATCAATACCAACTACTATTGATACAAATACAAATTTGGTCTTCTTACCAAGGGACCCTGAATGGGCATATGTATTTTGGCAAATTTCTGAATCTGATAGAAATAAAGCACAATCTCTTGGCGCGAACAAACTTTGTTTAAGACTTTATGATGTGACTGGTCTAAAAGAAGGAGATTTCAATCAAGGAACTCTTAGAGAAATAGCTGTTGATAGCTACAGTACTGAGTGGTACTTACCTATACCTGTTTCAGATAGAGACTATAAAGTTGAATTAGGATATAGGTATGGTTTTAAATGGATGTCACTTGCATTTTCTTCTCCTAGTCATGTTCCTAGTTCTCAACCTTCGGAGCAAATTTTAGATAAATTTGTTCCATTTAATCTTGAGTCAAATTTAGAAACCAGTATGGCAATTTCAGATTCAGATGAAAGTGAAATCAATGGATTGCATGAACGTCTATATCAAGTTGCTACAACTTATTCAAAGCGCTCTAAGGTCGGATCTGAGGAATTCATGGAAACTAAGAAGTCAGATTCAAAAGATTTCCAAAATGATTCTGGAGCAGGAATATGGGCTTCTGGAATAAATGAGTCTGGTAAGGGAATTTCTAACCGATCATTTTGGTTGGTTGCTGATGCTGAGCTTATTGTTTATGGAGCCACAGATCCAAATGCTAAATTAACAATTGGAGACGAAACGGTTCCATTAGCATCAGACGGAACTTTTAGACTACAAGTACCTTTTCGAGATGGTTCACAAAATTATGATATAAAGGCAACTGATTCAACTGGAAGTCAACACAGGTCTATTACTATGAATTTTGATAGAAAAACCCCCTTAGATAATACAAATGAAAGAAATAATGTTGAAACAGAATGGTTCGAATAAGCTACTTATGAAAAAAAATTTTGTTGTTTTCACTCCTTTACTTGGTGCTATAACTTTTCCCCTGATAGTTCCAATAACCATTTCAAGATTTGGCATAAATTATGGAATAATTTCAGCTTTATTTATTTCCTCTCTTTGGTTTATCGCTATGTTAAGAACCTCCGAAATGCCACATTAAATTAGTTAGATTTTCATAATTAGGATTTACTTATGAATACAATAAAATCAATAAATATACCAAAGCCATTTAATGACCAAAAACCTGGAACTTCAGGATTAAGAAAGAGTACATTAAGATTTCAAGAACCTCATTATTTAGAAATTTTTATTGAGTCAATTTTAATATCATTAAATGATCTTAAAGGTTGTACTATCATCGTTGGTGGAGATGGGAGATATGGCAACGAAAAGGCAATAAAAAAAATTATTCAAATTAGTGCTGCTCATAATGTAGGAAAGATTATTGTAACTACTGATGGGATTCTTTCTACTCCTGCGGCATCCAATCTTATTAGAAAAAGAAAAGCCCTTATTGGGATTATTCTCTCTGCAAGTCATAATCCAGGAGGGCTAAAAGGTGATTTTGGTGTCAAAGTTAACGTCTCCAATGGAGGCCCTGCACCAGAAAAATTAACTAATAAAATTTTTGCATGTAGTCAGATACTTTCAACCTATAAGTTTTATGATTGCGAGATCCCTGACTTCAAAACCCAAGGATTATTTAAAATTAAGGATATGGATGTAGAAGTTATTGATGGAGTGGAAGATTATATAACTTTGATGGAAAAAATCTTTGATTTTAATCAAATAAGTGATTTTTTGAAAAAAGATTTCATTACTATATTTGATGCTATGAATGCAGTTACTGGTCCATATGCAAGAGAGATATTTATAAAAAAAATTGGATTATCTCAAAATTCTGTAATGAATTCAAGCCCAAAGAATGATTTTGGGGGTATACATCCAGATCCAAATTTAACTTATGCAAAAAAATTAGCTGATTTACTACTTAATAAAAAATCTTTTGATTTTGGAGCGGCATGTGATGGCGATGGAGATAGAAATATGATTCTGGGAAAAGGTTGTTTTGTTAATCCTAGCGATAGCTTAGCTGTTATTACTGCTAATACATGCCTGATTCCTGGATATAAAGAGGGTATCTCCGGAGTCGCAAGGTCAATGCCAACAAGTATGGCCGTAGATTATGTCGCAAAAGAATTAAATATTCCTTGCTACGAAACCCCAACAGGTTGGAAATTTTTTGGTAATCTCTTAGATTCTAATAAAATTTCAATTTGTGGTGAAGAGAGTTTTGGAACAGGTAGTAATCATGTCAGAGAAAAAGATGGCCTATGGGCAGTATTATTTTGGTTACAGATTTTATCTGTAAAAGAATGTTCAGTGATGGATATTATGAATCAGCATTGGTCTCAATTTGGAAGAAATTACTACTCGAGGCATGATTATGAGGCTATCCCTTCTCAAGTGGCTCATCAAATTTATAGTAAATTTGAAGAATATCTTCCTAAATTGATTGGTAATAAATTTTCTAATAAAGTTGTTATAAAAGCAGATAATTTTTCTTATCATGACCCTGTAGATCAATCAATAAGTAATAATCAAGGACTTAGAATGATACTTGAGGATAATTCAAGAATCATTCTGCGTCTTTCAGGAACAGGAACTAAAGGCTCTACACTTAGATTGTATTTTGAAAAATCATGTAACATCAATGGAAAACTTGATTTAGATCCTCAAGTAGCCTTACAAGATTTAATTAAAGATTTAGATAATTTATTAAATATTTCAAAATTAACTAAGATGAATCAACCCACTGTTATTACTTGAGAATCTAAATATATTTTACATGCAGTCTGAAAACTTATTTAACAAAAATCAAAATCAAATTTTTGAGCCTCCATTAGCTGAAAGATTGAGACCAAAAAGTTTAGATGAATTTTTTGGACAAGAAAATATTCTTGCGCAACACACATTATTACGTAGTGCGATTTTAAATGATAAAGTTAGCAATACAATTTTTTCAGGACCGCCAGGTGTTGGGAAAACTACTCTAATTGAGATTATCTCTTCATATACAAGAGCAAAATTAATCAAATTAAATGCAGTTCTATCAGGGGTTAAAGAGCTTAGAAACGAAATTTTGTTGGCCCAAGAAAGATTGAATAATACAAAAAGAAAGACAATTTTATTTATTGATGAGGTTCATAGATTCACAGCAGTACAGCAAGATGCTTTATTACCCTCCATTGAAAAAGGGACTGTTGTTTTTATTGGTGCAACAACTGAAAATCCAACATATGCAGTAAATAAAGCAATCTTAAGCCGATCAAGAGTTTTTAAATTATTACCATTAAGTGAAATTAATCTTAAAAGAATTATTGATAAAGTAATTAATTATTATTTAAATATTGAAAATCAAAAAATTATAAAAATTACGCAAGAAGCAAGTGATCATTTGATAAATTTTGCAAGTGGAGATGCGAGAAATCTTATCAATGCATTAGAATCGGCGGTTGAATCTCAAACTGAAAACAACGAAAAATATATAGAGATAAACCTTTCTGTTGCAGAAGATTCAATTCAAAATAAAAATATTATTTATGATAAAAACGGTCAAAATCATTTTGACGTAGTGAGCGCATTTATAAAGTCAATAAGAGGCTCTGACCCTGATGCAACCTTATACTGGTTGGCGAATATGATTGAGGCTGGAGAAGATCCTAGTTATATTTTTAGAAGATTATATATTTCAGCCAGTGAAGATATTGGGTTGGCTGATCCTCACGCAATTGTAGTAGTCAATTCTTGCTTTGCAGCATTTGAGAGAGTTGGTTATCCCGAGGGTTATTATTTTCTTTCTCAGGCAGCTTTATTTCTTGCGATTTCTCCAAAAAGTGATAGCACTAAATTTATATTTACCGCGCTAGAAACGGTTAAATCAAATCAATTATCTCTTGTGCCAGACCACTTGAAATACAATTCAAAGACGTATAAAAATCCCCATAATTTTAATCGCGATGAATTAATACAGAAATATATGCCTAATAATTTAATTGATCATAAAATATGGCATCCTAATAAGAGCGGGTGGGAGCATAAAAAAACTAGCTAAATTTTCATTCAATTAACTTTTTCATAAATCACAACAAATTATTTTTGAATGATTTATTAATTTTTCATTTTTGTAAGCAATTGAGATTGTCCATTCTTCAAAAGCAAATTGATCTAAATTGATTTTTAATTTTTTGTTCGTGTTGTATATCTGGTTCTCAAATTTTTCATATTTCCATACTTTTAAATCTTTTGATAATGAACCTCGATCCCACTTAATTGCTGCTTCAGTAGCGCACCATCGCTTTAGAACTTCATATCTATTTAGATTAGATTTATGTATATTTTTTTGATTAAAGTATTTTTCGGATAGGCTTTGATAATTGAAATTCCTATTAGATCTTTCAATGTCGATCCCAATCTTTTTGTGATACCAGCATATTATGAAAGCATTTTCACAATGACTAATACTTATATTTCCCATTCCTCGAGGCAAAATAGGAGGTTTTCCTGGATTCGCTTTGAGGTGGATCTCTAAAGGTTTTATATTGAAAAGACTTGATAATGCATTTCTTATATAGCATCTACTCTCTAAAAAAACTTTGGCTCTTTTGGCGGAAAGCCTTGAAGCAATTTTAATTTCGTTAGGAGTTGAAATATGTGTAACTTTCCCCATCCTAAATAACCAGATTTTTGGTAATCTATTTGAATAGTTTTTGTGTATCTTCAATGGCCCTAAAAATTGGTGATAAAGCACCTAATTTTACTTTAAAAGATTCTTCTGGTAATGAGATCTCTCTTAGTGATTTTAGAGGAAAAAGGGTAATAATCTATTTTTATCCAAAAGATAATACACCAGGATGTACTAAAGAGGCATGTAATTTTAAAGATAATTGGGATGTTCTTCAAAGAAATAGCTGTATCATTCTTGGAATCAGTAAAGATAATTCATCATCTCATCAAAAATTCATAGAAAAATTTGATTTGCCATTTATTCTTCTTACTGATCCTTTGCCATGCAAAGTTGCATCTGATTACGATAGTTATGGTCTAAAGAAATTTATGGGAAAGGAATATATGGGGATGATGAGAAATACATTTGTAGTTGATTCTGATGGCCAAATTGAAAGAATTTATTTAAAGGTAAAGGCGGCGATTATGGCTGATCATATTATCAATGATCTAAATTTAAATTAAATTTTAATTCTCAAAGTGTTTATTTTCGTTAAGCAAGATCATTCCATTCATTACTAAATCAGGTTCTATAATAAAATTCTGAAATTTTTTCATTTTCTCACCTATTAATTTAGCATCTCCGCCGCATAGAATTAAGATATCTTGATCTCTATTAAAAGATAAATCGATTGCTCCAATTATCGAGTTATAAACTCCTCTGAGCATTGCATTTGTAGTAGATATTTCAAACTGATTATTAGGAATAAATAATTTATTAGGCAATTGGAGATTTTTAGTATGAAGTTCCATAGATTTTAATTGGGTAGTAAAACCTGGGAATAATTGTCCTCCTAGAATAGATCCATTATGGGTAATTTTTGTTATTGAAACTGTTGTGCCGAGATCAACTATTAATATATTTTTATTTAATTTATTCTCTACTTTTTGTAAGGCTGCATGGCATACCAATGCTCTATCAATTCCTAAATTATCTGGAATATTTTTTAAATTTATGTCTTTAAGAGTTACTTCATTCCTTTTAAAAAATTTATCTGTAGTATATTTTCCCACTGAGGCCCAAATTAAATTATTAAATTCAATACTTTCTGGTAAGTCTTGATTATATAAAGTATGCACGAAATTGTATGAATCATCTTTCTTAAGAGCCCAATGTAATCTGGTATTGCCAATTAATAAATAATTAACAATTTTTTTCATAGATGCAACTAAATTTGATAGTCATTTATATGTAAACCACATTCTTGTTTGATTCCACCAAAGCGAGTAGCTCTCCCTTGAACTTGAGATGATTCAGCTGAACTAGAGTGCCAATCTCCCACGCTAGAATAACCTTTTGAAAAGAGAGGATGTTGTGGCAGATTTTTTTCTTGCATATAATAAAAAATATCTTTTTGGGTCCATCCTAGTAATGGCCTAAGAGATAGTGTATCTCTTATTGATTCAATAAATTTCATCTTGCTACGATTTTCAGTTTGTTGAGCTCTAACTCCGCTTACCCAGCAATTGATAGAATATTTTTTTAGAGCCTTTTCTAAAGGATCAACTTTTCTCATTTGATGATATTTATTTATATCTTCCTCTAAATTACTTTCCCACAGTTTCCCATGGAGAGCTTCCATATGGGCTGGTGAAGTCTCGCTTTGAAGTATATCTATATTTAAAGATAATTTCTCAGTTAGTATATTTGCATATAAATAGGTCTCTTTTGGTAAGTATCCTGTATCTATCCAAAAAATTTTAACTTGATTCTTAAATGATGAACTATGGATTAAATGTAATAAAACTGATGATTGAATTCCAAAACTCGTCGTAAAAGCTAAATTATTTTCAAATTTATTAAAACTCCATTCCAGCATTTCTGAAGAGCTTAATGCTTTGAGTTCTCTATTAAATTCTTTCAAATTATATTTCATTGTATTTGGAGAACTTATATTCATTTGGATGTAGAATTTTAATTTTAGGCAAACACACTCGAATTAAGGAATATTCGTTTAATTTAATAATACATTCAAGCCTATTTGAATTTCTTATATGAATAATATAAACAAACCAATAGTAATAGTTGGGAGTGGATTTGGAGGTATAAATGCTGCTTTAAATTTAAAAAAAAATAATCGAGATTTATCTGTTATTGTTATTGATTCAAGATCTCAATTTGAATTTAAGCCTCTACTATATGAGGTTCTCAGTGATGAAGTTAAATCTTGGGAGGTTATTCTAAATCTGGATGATATTTATGCAAACTCTGGAATTACTTTTATAAGAAATTATGTTACTCATATTGATCTAAATAAAAACTTTTTGATTTTAGAGGATAATTTAAAACTAGACTTTCAATATTTAATCCTCGCTACAGGGTCTTCTCCTAACGATTTTTCAATAAAAGGAGTTTCAGATTACTGTAATTTCTTCAATACAAATGAAGATCAATTGAAATTAAAACAATTATTAGATCAACCTATTATTGATAATTCAAATAAGAAAATTTTTATAATAGGGGCAGGTCCTTCAGGCGTTGAACTCGCATGTAAGATAAAGGATTTATATAAATCCAAGTTTGAAATTAATATTATCGAGAGGACTTCAGAAATCTTAAACAATAGCAAGATATTTAATAAGGAAGAAGCTGAAAAAGCAATTGAAAGAAAAAATATTAATTTAATACGAAATTCATCACTCACTGAGATTACTGATCAAAAGATTTTAATTACCAATGAGTCTAATAATTTAGACCAATTACCTTACTTTGCTATTATTTGGACTGCAGGTATAAAGCCGAATCTACCAGAATTTGCTCAAGACATTCAAAAACATAACAATAAGATTGTAATTGATAAGAATCTACAGTTAAATAAATATCCTAACGTCTTTGTCATTGGTGATATTTCTATAATGGAGGGAGTAAATAATTTACCTGTGACTGCTCAAGTTGCGATGCAGCAAGGTGAACATGTTGCTCTAAATTTGGATTTGTTAATAAAAAATGAGAATTTATTACCTTTCGAATTTAAGGATAATGGAGAAATGATTAGCCTTGGTGTAGGCGAGGCTTCTATCTCAGGTCTAGGTTTAACTTTATCAGGTAAATTAGCCTTTGATCTAAGAAGAATTATCTATGCATCTAAGATGCCGAAGATTGACAGCGGTCTTAAATCAACATTTTCATGGGCTTTAAAGAAAAAATCATTTTTCCAAAAGTTAATTTTCAAGTAGTTTAAAATTTGTTCAATTTTTTTTAGATCACTTTAAAGCTATATTTAGTTAAACACTTAAAATATGAATCTAATTGTTTTTTTTAGTGAGAATCATGAAGCATTCATAACTATTCTAGTTTTATTTTTATCTATATTTTTATTTATAAGAAACACAATAGTACCAGAATTGACTGGGTTATTATGTGTTGCAATTTTTATTGTTACAGGTGTATTAACACCTCAAAAAGCATTGTCAGGATTTGGTAGTCCCTCACTTATAACTCTAATGGGATTGTTCTCAATTTCCTCAGCATTAGTGAAGAGTGGATCTTTTGATAGAGTTCGAGAAATGCTTGCTTCTGAGAGTATTAAAACTTCTAAAAGATTTATTACACTCTTGGGATTAGTTGTTGCTCCAATCTCAGGGATTGTGCCAAATACTCCCTTAGTCGCTTCTCTTTTACCTTTAGCTGAGGGCTGGTGTGCAAAACGTAATATTTCTCCTTCAAAAGTTCTTTTACCGTTGTCATTTTCAGTGTTACTTGGCGGAACTATAACGCTCTTAGGAAGTTCTGTAAATCTTTTAGTAAGTGATATAAGTGAGCAATTAGGATATGGAGCTCTTGATTTATTTAGTCTTACTAGAGTTGGTATTCCTGTTTGGTTAATTGGTACTACTTATATGATAATTATTTCTGATTCATTACTACCTGACAGAGGAATTAGTAATGCTTTATCAAATGATATTAATTTGAATAATTATTGTACTGAGGTTACGATTCCTCCTGATTCAAAGTTAGTTGGGCAATCACTCCGCAATAGTAGGTTGCAAAGAAGATTTGATGTTGATGTGATTCAGTTACAAAGACATGGCAAAACTATTCTTCCTCCTCTGGCTGATAGAAAAATTGAACCAGAAGATAGATTATTGATTAGAGTTACTCGAGCTGATTTATTGAGATTAGAGCAAGAAAGAACAGTTCTATTAGCTGAGAAGAAAGGATCTTATTGTAAGGGTGACTTTATAGAATCTTCTGATGGGACAAAAACTTTTGAATCTTTACTTCCATCAGGATCAACTTTAGCAGGAGCAAGTTTAAGAGAATTAAGATTCAGACAAAGATATAATGCTACCGTCCTTGCTTTAAGAAGAGGTCAGCAAACAATACAAGAAAGGTTAGGTCAATGCATTCTAAGAGCTGGAGATGTATTGCTGATACAAGCACCGTTGGACTCGATCAGAGGTTTGCAAAATAGTAATGACTTACTGGTCTTAGATCAAGTCGAGGATGATTTACCTGTTTTGAGAAAAAAACCAATAGCTATTGCTATTTCATTATTCATGATTATTTTGCCATCTATTACGAATATTCCTCTTGTGGGGTCGGTTCTTTTAGCAGTAATTGCAATGGTGGTCTTTGGATGTTTGCGTCCATCTGAAATTAAAAGATCTATCAGAATTGATGTTCTTTTACTGCTAGGATCATTATCCAGTTTTAGCGTCGCAATTCAAAGTTCTAAGTTGGCCGATTTAATCGTTTTTAATTTAAATTTTTTATTGGATGGGCTGAGTTTATATTTTGGTTTACTCGTTATTTTTCTTTTTACGATGTTAATTACTCAATTCATCAGCAATGCAGCTTCTGTAGCACTTATTTTACCGGTTGCAGTTCAGTTTTCATCCACCCTTAGCATCTCACCACATGCAATTATTCTTCTTGTTTTATTTGCTGCAAGCCAATCTTTTTTAACGCCAATGGGTTACCAAACAAATTTGATGGTCTATGGTCCTGGTAGATATCAGTTCTTTGATATTGCTAGATATGGGATAGGTTTGACAATTATTATGTCTTTACTAATTCCTGCGTTAATAATTTTTTATTACCATTGATTTTATACAAGTGAAATTTAATACCTTTTTATTTAGATTAAAAGATTCTTACAGAAAACTTACAGTACCCCAATTCACAATAATAACGGGTCTGATAATAATTGTTTTAGGAACTTTACTTCTTAGTTCGCCTTTATGCTCTTCCTCTAATGTTGGTATTTGGGAGGCATTCTTCACTTCTACATCTGCTATTACAGTTACTGGTTTGACAGTAATTGATATTGGTGAGGATTTGACAGGATTAGGTCAAATGATACTGGCATTTATGCTCTTATCAGGTGGTTTAGGTTTAATGGCTATAACAACTTTCCTTCAAGGTTTTGTTGTTAAAGGAGCTAAATTAAGAACAAGACTAGATAAAGGAAGAACTCTTGATGAGTTTGGAGTAGGAGGGATTGGAAGAACTTTTCAAAGTATTGCAATAACTGCCGCACTTATTATTTTTTTTGGAGCATTAATTTTATATTTTTTTGGATTTGTAGATATTTCAAATAATTGGGAGAGATTATGGGCCTCAATATTTCATAGTATTTCTGCCTATAATAATGCAGGATTTTCTCTATGGTCTTCCAGTGTTTACAGATATAGAACCAATTTGGTAGTTAATGGAGTATTTGTTTGCTTAATTATTCTTGGTGGTCTCGGATGGCGAGTTATAGATGATATTTGGACTCATAGAAGAAATCTTAGATATAGCAAACTAAGTTTGCATAGTAAATTAGTTCTTAGAACAACCTTCAATTTAATAATTTTTGGATCTATTGGATTCTTATTTACTGAATCTCTTCTAAATGGTCAATTCTTTGATGGGTTGAATTTTGGAGAGAGGATTTTAGCATCACTTTTTGAGACAATTAGTTCTCGAACTGCTGGTTTTACAAATTATCCAATATCTATAAGTACAATCTCAGATACTGGCCTGCTGCTCTTAATGACTTTAATGTTTATTGGTGCAAGTACAGGGGGGACAGGAGGAGGAATTAAGACAACAACTTTTATCGCTTTAATGGCTGCTACAAGATCAACTCTTAGAGGCCAAAAGGATGTAATTATAAGCAATAGATTAATTTCAGATAAAGTCATATTAAAAGCCGTTGGAATAACAGTCGGTTCATTATTATTTGTTTTATTAATGGCAATGTTATTAAGTACAACAAATACATTTATTACTAAAGAAAAATTTACTTTTTTAGAGATGCTTTTTACATGTATTTCGGCTTTTGCAACTGTAGGATTTGATATTGGACTAACTGTAAAACTTAATCATTTTGGTCAGTTAATACTTATAGTTGGGATGTTTGTAGGCAGACTTGGCATACTTTTGTTCTTAAGTGCCTTATGGGATGCTCTTTACAAGAGTACAATAGATAAACAAAAACGTATTGGTTTCCCGAAGGCTGACCTTTATGTTTAGAACTTACTAAATTTTATTATGGCTGACTGGTGGCAATGGTCTCAGAAGAAGGAACAAGAATCCCTAACTTTTGGAGTGGTAGGGGTTGGTAGATTTGGTACTGCAGTTTGTAGAGAGCTTATTAATAATGGTGCTGATGTTTTGGCGGCAGATTATTCAGAAAAAGCTATTGATGATTTACGTCAATTGGAACCTTCGATAGAAGCTAGAGTAATAGATTGTACTGATGAAGAGTCAATGAAGGAATCTGGAATACTCGAAATGAATACAGTCGTAGTAGGTATAAGCGAACCTCTTGAAGCAAGTATAACTACGACACTTATTGCTAAGGATAGTGAAGGAAGCAAAGTCAAAAGAGTAATAGCAAGGGCTACTAGTGACTTGCACGAAAAAATGTTAAAAAGGGTTGGTGCAGACAAAGTTGTCTTCCCTTCTAGAATGCAAGGAGAGAGATTAGGTTTAGAACTAGTTAGA
>MDTA01112476.1_pt1 | contig 24085 bp, 21 predicted proteins | sample 811151 | NCBI WGS metagenome assembly MDTA01 (sample SAMN05326648, study PRJNA326480) | marine metagenome | isolation source: seawater | place: Indian Ocean: South | collected 2010
AATCAATCAGTAGATTATTCTACAAGAATATCAGGGCTAAACGAAATAATGGAAGTAACATCAAAACCAATAATATTTGATGCAGACAATGGAGGAAGAGTTGAACATTTAAAATACTTAATACATTCATTATCAAGATCGGGTGTTTCAGCAGCTATAATAGAGGATAAAATAGGACTTAAGAAAAATTCCCTTTTTAAGGATCAGTCAGATACCAAACAAGATAGCATTAAAAATTTTTGTAAAAAAATAAGAGTTGCATGTAAATCTAGAACAAATAAAGATTTTTTAGTAATAGCAAGAGTGGAAAGTTTTATTTGTAACAAAGGAACTAAAGATGCACTAAAAAGGGCAATAGCGTATTCTAAAGCAGGAGCTGATGCCATTTTAATACATAGCAAAATTGAAACTCCCTCAGAAATATTTGAATTTTCAAAAAAATTTAAAAAAAGCAATTTTTTTAAACCTTTAATAGCAGTTCCTTCAAGCTATTCAAAAGTATACGAAAAAGATTTAATTAAAAATAATTTTAAAGTTGTAATTTATGCCAATCATCTCCTAAGATCAGTTTATCCAGCAATGATTGATACAGCAAAAACTATACTTAAGAATCAAAGAGCAAAAGAAACTGAAAATAAAATTACACCAATCAAAAAAATTATATCAATAATAAATTAAAAGTGATCGAAGCAAATAAATTAATATCTTTTTTTAAAAGACAAAATATAAACTTTTACACTGGAGTACCTGACAGTGTGTTAAAAGAGTTTTGTTTAATCGTTGATAAATTTCCAGAAAAAAATCATGTTAGAGCTGTCAATGAAGGTAGCGCTGTAGCAATTGCAGCAGGTTATTCAATGAGTAAAAAGAAAATTCCTTGTGTATATTTACAAAACTCAGGTTTAGGTAATTCTATAAACCCGTTGACATCAGTTACACATAAAAAAATTTATTCAATACCTATGCTTTTACTGATAGGATGGAGAGGCTCTCCAAAATCAAAAGATGAACCACAACATATCATAAAAGGAAAAATCACACCAAAACTTCTAAAGATTTTAAACATAAAATTTACAATTCTCAAATCAGAAAAGGATTTCGTAAAATTAAAAAAATTACTAAAATACAGCAAATTAAAAAATGAACCTGTGGCATGTTTAGTTAGCAAAGGAGTATTACTTAATAGAAGTAAAAATTATGCAAAATTTAAAAAAAATGTTTTAGTAAATAGATCAAAAGCAATAAAGATTTTAAAAGAAAAAATTAAAAAAAAAACTTATCTAATTTCTACAACTGGATATACATCAAGAGAACTTTTTGAAATAAATAATATAAGTTTTAATAAGAAAATTAAAACATTTTATAATGTGGGTGGAATGGGTCATGCAAGTTCTATAGCTCTTGGAGTGTCGTTAAATAAAAAAAATGAGGTAATTTGTTTAGATGGCGATGGTTCAATATTGATGCATCTAGGTTCTGTGAACACAGTTGGCAAATATGCTAAAGAAAATTTTAAACATATTTTATTTAATAATTTTTGCCATCAATCAGTAGGGTCACAAAAAACAAATTCAGATAAAATTAATTTTGAAAAACTATCTAAAAGTTTGAACTACCGGCAATTTTATAGAGCAAAATCACTCAATGAATATAAAAAAAAAATTTCACTTTTTTTGAACTCCAATGGACCTTCTTTCTTTGAGGTTTTGTGTAATAATGAAAAAATGACTGATTTAGGGAGACCTTCAAATTTTAATTTACTTAAAAAATTATTTATTTAATGAAAAATTTAGTTTTTAAAAAAGATATTAATTATTTCTTTAATATAATTAGAAAAGATAAATATAATAAAATCCTTATAATATCAGGCAAGAATAGTTTTTTTAAATCTGGAGCAAATGAAAAATTTAAAAAATGTTTTGTTAATAAAAAAGTAGATTTTTTTTTTAAAAATAAAAAAATTCCTGAACTAGTAGAACTGAAGAAAATTATTTCTCATATCAAGAAAAACCAACCTGATTTAATTTTAGCAATAGGCGGTGGTTGTGTAATGGATTATGCAAAACTTGCTAATGCCTTGACATATTCTAATAATTTAAAAAAAGATATTTTGAAAAATAGTATTCACTTAAAAAAATTTACCACTCTTTTCGCTATTCCAACTACAGCCGGTTCGGGAGCGGAGGTCACCCCACAATCAGTAATTTATATTAACAAAATTAAATACTCTGTTGCTGGAAAAGAAATATTACCTGATGAATTTTTCCTATTTCCTGATTTAGTCGTAAAATCACCAAAATTAATAAAATCCTCATCAGGCTTTGACGCCATTGCTCAAGCAGTAGAGTCAATGTTTTCACCTAATTCAAATAAAAAAAGTTTTTATTATTCAAAAAAATCTTTAGAATTATCTCTAAAAAATATTATTAACTCTTATAAACGCCCTTCTATTAACAATACATTTGAGATGAGTTTAGCTGCATGTTATTCAGGAAAAGCTATTTCGATAACCAAAACATCTGTACCTCACGCACTTTCATATCCGTTTACTTCACATTTTGGAATTAGTCATGGTCATGCAGTCTCTTTAACTTTTAATGAATTTCTAAAGTTCAATTTCATTCACTCAGAAAAATCAAAAAAAAAAAAACAGCTATCAAAGATTTATAAGATATTATTTAGTCTGACAAAATCCACCTCTATAAATGAATTAGACAATTTCTTTAAAAGAATAAAAAATGAAATTCAACTTGAAAACGATTTTAAAAAACTTAAAATCGATATACGCAAAGACTTTAATAAGATAGTCACTGGCGTAAGTTCAGAAAGACTTTCTAACGCTCTTGTAAGAATCTCAAAAAAAGATATTAAGAATTTTTTGCTAAGGAATCATGTCTAAAATAAAACTCAAAAAAAATAAAGGAATAGTTTTTTGGATAACAGGCTTATCTGGATCTGGTAAAACATCAATTTCTAAAAAAATTTTACCTTTTATAAAAAAGAAATTTGGACCAACATTGGCATTTAGCGGAGACGAGCTTAGAAAAATACTTAATTATAAGAAATATGAAAGAAAAGATAGACTGCAAATTGGATATATTTATTCATCTATTTGTCAAAACGTGTCTGATAAACAAATCAATGTGGTTATTGATGTTGTAGGTTTATTTGATCAATTACGAAAAAATAATAGAAAAAAAATAAAAAATTATTGTGAAATTTATATTAAAAGTTCTTTAAATAAAATAATTGAAAATGGAAAAAAAAAAATTTATTTCAACAAAAGAAATAAAATTTGGGGCGTTAATATTAACCCTGAATTTCCTATAAATAGTCATATTGTCATCAATAATGATTTTGATAGGCCTATATCAGCGCTTACAAAAGAATTAAAAAATAAAATACTTAATAAAATTAAATAATTTTTTTGAAAATATTACTCTTAGTTGCTGGTAGTAGATCTGGCTCAGATTTTTTTCAAAGTCTGGTAGACGGTCATAATGAAATTTGTCAATTTCCTGGTTTAATTCATTATAATAATCGTTTTAAAAAATTATTTCTTATAAATAATTTAGAAGAATTAGCACTAAATTTTATAAGTCAATATCCCCACTTTTTTAATTCAAAAAATGCAATTTTAGAAAGACATAATAAACTTGGAAAAAATAAAAATGAGTTTTACATAATTAGTAAAAAAAAATTTGTAAAGGAATTTATTCAATTAATGAAAAAAAATAAAAAAAACGATTTTAATATTTTGAAATGTTTACATCTTGCTTTTTCGTTATCAAGTAAAGAAAAAATAAATAATAAAAAAATTATATTAATTAATATTCATTTAGTAAATTATGCATCTAAATTTGTTAGTGATTTCGGTAATTATAATATTGAGATACTTCACACTATTAGAAATCCATTATCAGCTATTAGTTCGCCAGTTAAAAATTGGTTAAAATATAAAAAAGGAAAAAATTTTGGACCAGCTGCCTTTTTTTTTCATTTTAACTTAGTTTTACAAGGAATAAGTGATCTTCAAAATTTGAAAAAAAAAATAAGGATAATTCAATTAGAAAAAGTCCATAAAAAAAATAAGAGTGTTATGAAAGATTTTTGTAAGATCTATAAGATTAAATTTAATCTAAATTTATCTAAGTCAACTTTTCAAAAAAAACTTTGGTGGGGTGATGAAATAAGTCAAAAGTATTTGAACGGCGTTAATAAAAATTATAAGATTTCTATAGAAAAAAAACTATTTTTCGAGAAAGATTTAATATATTTTAATTACATTTTTAAAAATATTATAAATTTTTATGGATATAAATTATATTTAAAACAAGATAAATTTAAATGGTTTTATTTTCTTCCGCTAAAAATTGAAATGTTAATCCTTTTAAATTCGTTAAAATTAAAAAACTTTAAGCACATTATACTATTTCCGATTTATTATCTTCTACGAATTTATAAAACTTTAACTCTAAATAAAAATTTAAAATCATTTCCCAATTCTATCGGTTAATAAAAAATCTAATGAAAAAAATTGCTAAAGTATTTCAAATTTTAAATAAAAAACAAAAAGTTTCTATAATTTTATTGCTTAGCTTAATGATATTGACTATGCTTTTTGAGGTATTCACTTTAAGTGCATTATTAACTTTTTTAAACACTTCTACACTGCAAGAAGAAACTATTCTTTATAAATATTTGAAAAACGTTTTGAATATATTACTCCCAAATAATGAAATTATCCTTTCATCTATGCTGTTATTATTTTTTTTAGTGCTTATTTTTGTAATTAAAAATATTATTACAATAATTGTTTATTACAAAGAAAGTAAATTCGTAAATGATTTAAGAGAAGGTTTATCCAAAAAAATTCTTTTGAACTATTTAAGTTTACCTTATGCATATTATTTTAATGCAAAATCTTCAGAGATAGTAAAAAATATCACATTAGAAGTAGATCATTTTACTATATCTGTTTTTTCAATTTTAAGAATCTTTTTAGAGTCAACTATATTTGTTGGAATTCTTATTTATTTATTATTTTTGAATTTTGAGATAACAGCATCGATTTTAATTTTATTTTTAATTTTCTCTACTGTATTTTATTCTTTAAACAGGAAAGCACTTGTTCGATATGGAAATAAAAGACCACATGTAATAAGAAAAAGATTACAACTCATTCAAGAAATCTTCAGAAATATTAAAATGATGAAACTTAGAGAAAAAAATCATCTTATTGAAGAATTTAAGCTCTCAAATAGTGAAATAGCTAAAAATGCTTTTAAAACAACATTTCTAAACACTATTCCAAAACCTATTTTTGAACTTTTTGTAATTGCTGTTTTTTGTTTATTTGCTTACAACTTTTTTTCTACAGAAAAAATAGCCATAAATCTTTTACCTCAAATAGGAATATACGTTGTAGCAGTTTATAAAATAATGCCCTCAATGGTTAAAATAATAACTAGTGTTCAAACATTAGAGTATAACGTCCAAGGAATTGACTCAATATATAACAATATTTTAAAAGGAGCAGCAATTAAAGAAAAACATCCTAAAGAAAATAAATTAAAAACTAAAGATATTTTTAATTTTAAAAATACAATTAAAATTGAAAATTTATCATTTAAATTTTACTCAAATAAATCTGATTATGTTTTGAAAAATATAAATTTATCTATACCTAAAAATTCTCACATTGGGATAATTGGTAAAACAGGTGAAGGTAAAAGTACTTTAACCGACTTGATAATGGGTCTATTAGATCCTTCGGAGGGTAAAATATTGGTTGACGGTTTTAGTATTGAAAATAATATTTCTAAGTGGAAAGAAATGATAGGGTATGTTCCACAAGAAACTTATTTACATGATGCATCATTAAGAGAAAATATTGCTTTTGGGGTAGATAAAAATTTAATCGATGATATCAAAGTGGAAAAAGTATCAAAATTAGCAAGTCTTTCTGATTTTGTGAAAACACTGGATAAAGGTTTTGAAACGGAGGTTGGAGAAAATGGAATCAAATTGTCTGGTGGGCAGAAACAAAGAATTTCAATAGCTAGAGCATTATATAAAGACCCAGAATTAATAATATTTGATGAAGCTACAAGTTCTCTTGACCCTATTACTGAAAAAGAAATCATAAATGCGATAAATAGTTTAAAAAATGAAAAAACATTAATATCTATATCTCATAAAATCTCTACAATGTTGTATTGTGACAAGATTTATGAAATAAAAAAAGGAACTCTTTTAATTAAAAATGTTTAAAAATAAAACTATATTGATTACAGGTGGCACAGGTTCATTTGGTCAGACATGTTCTAAGTTTCTGCTTGAAAATTATAAACTAAAAAAATTAATAATTTTTTCTAGAGATGAGAATAAACAATATCTTATGGATCAAAAGTTTAAAAAATACGATAGCATAAGATTTTTTATTGGAGATGTTCGAGATCCTGAAAGAGTAAATATAGCGATGCGGGATGTTGATTATGTAATTCATGCAGCGGCTTTGAAGCATGTCCCAATAGCAGAATATAATCCTATCGAGTGTATAAAAACAAATATTTATGGAGCAGAAAATATAATTAATGCTGCTATAAATTGTAAAGTTAAAAAAGTAATTGCACTATCCACAGATAAAGCTACTAACCCCATTAATTTATATGGAGCGAGCAAACTAGCGGCTGAAAAATTATTTTCTGCTGCTAATTCTCTTTCTGGGAAACAAAATACAAGCTTTAGTATAGTAAGATACGGAAATGTAATAAACTCAAGAGGGTCTGTAATTCCATTTTTTAAAAAGTTAATTGAAGAAAGAGCAAGATTTTTACCAATTACTCATTATGATATGACAAGATTTTTTTTATCATTAGAAGACTCAGTAAAATTTGTTCTTAAATGTTTTTCTACGATGTATAAAGGTGAAGTTTTTGTACCAAAAATGAGTTCACTAAAAATTTGTGATCTCGCAAAAGTTCTAAACCCAAAAGCTAAATTAAAGCTGATTGGCATAAGACCAGGAGAAAAAATAGATGAAGTTTTATGCTCAAAAGAGGAAAATCACTATTTATTAGAGTTTAAAGATTATTTTGCAATTTTTAGAGATAAACAACAAATGTTAAATTACAATAAAAAATTCAAAAACAAAGGCAAAAGAGTTCCAAAGTCGTTTTATTACTCATCTCTTAATAATTCGGATCTGTTAAAAATTAATAAAATTAAAACAAAATTTAAAAACTTTCTTTAAAAAAAATCGTGAAAAACCTTGTAATTTCAAACGATATCGACCTTTGGTCGAAGGATGAGGAAAATATTCTTTTAGGAGATTGGTGCGAGCTGGGTCTAGAGAAATTTAAAAACTCATATAAAATTTTTATCAACGATAATCATTGGAATGACTTAAAAAAAGTCGAAAAGGACTTATATCAAATTCAAAGCACTATCTGGGATGAATTAGTAACGTTTATTTCAAATGAACTAAATAATTATCACAAAACAAATTATAAAAAAGATTATTGGGAAATAATCATCGGCGCCTGGCTTACGTCCTACTTAATCTGTTTATTTGATAGATATGAAACGATTAGAATTATCATTGCTAAATATAATTTAAACGACTTACAATCAAGAGTATTCAATTACAAAGATATGGATTTTTTTCCTGAGCAAACAATAGACTTTACAAGTAATTTAAGCTTTACAAATTCCTGGTCACATTGGATCAATTATAATTTGATTAAATTTTTTAAAATTAGACATAAAGAAATAGATTACGATAAAAATAAGATAGATCCTTTGCGAAAAAAAGTAAATCAAGTCAGCTCAAGGAATAATTTATTACCAAATATTTTTGGTTTTTTTAATAAAGTGGTAAATTATTTTTTTAATCCCAAATTATTTATTCATGCGACCTACATGCCAGTAATTTTAAAAATGAAACTCCTTTTTTTTTCTAAAGGTTTTCCAATTATTCCTATAAAATACGTTTATGAAAAAACTAAATTTAAGTTTGATGATAGTTTCAGAAAAAGAAAAATTAAAACAAAAAATGATTCATTTGTTGAATTTGCAAAGTCAATGGTTTTTAAGAATATTCCTAAAAGTTTTTTAGAAGATTTTTCAATAAATAGAAAAAAAATTAATGAATTTGGATGGCCAAATAATCCAACTAATATTCTCACGTCTATCGGGCAATGGTACAATGAATATTTCAAAATTTATGTTGCTGAAAAAAAATTATTAAACTGCAAATTATTGATCTCCCAACATGGTGGATCATATGGTACAGCAAAATTTTCAGTAGGTGAGTTTTTTGAAAAAAAAATTTGTAATAAGTTCTTATCATGGGGATGGTCAGATAGTCCTAAAGTAATTCCTTTATATTATTTAAATTACAACTCAAAAAAAAAATATAAAAAAATTTATAATCCCAAAGGGATTATTATTTCGGCATCAAATACTTTTAATATCCCAAATAGAATGGACTCCATCCCGAGAGATTTAACTAATACAAAAAAATATTATAAAAATATATCTCAATTTATTAATAATTTAGACGATAAAATACAAAAAGAGAGCAATATAAAATACTTAGACGATGGCAGAACCCCAAGCATTAAAAAATTCTTAAATCAAAATATTAATTTTCTTAAGTCAAAAAAAACTGTCATAGAACAATCAATCAATTATAAATTAGTAATTGAAACTTTAAATTCGACTGGATTTTTAGAAAACTTATATTTTAATATTCCTTCAATATTAGTATTGGATGAAAGTTATTGCCCAATAAGAAACAAAGCTATAAAATTTTTTGAACAACTTAAAAATAAGAAAATTGTATTTGATAATCCCTCGCTAGCTGCTAAGCACATAAACGATAATTATCAAGATATAAATCAATGGTGGGAAAAAAAAGACTTACAAGATGTAAGATTAAATTTTTGTAAAGAGTTTGTTAATTTTCCAGATAAAAATTATTCATCTATTAAAAATCTTTTAAATTAGTTATGTGTGGAATATCTGGAATTTATAGTTTATCTAACAAACCTATTAAAAATCTTAAATCAAGACTTGAATTGATGACAAATCTTCTTCATCATAGAGGCCCAGATCAAAAAGGAATTTATACTTCAAAAAATGAAACATTTGGTTTAAGTAATAATAGATTGTCAATTGTCTCTCCTGATGAAAAAATTGTTTTACCTTTTACTAAAGACAAAAAAAATTATTTAAGTTTTAATGGTGAAATTTATAATTATTTAGGAATTAAAAAAGAACTCAAGAAATTTAAAGCTAAGTTCATTGGAAAAACAGATACCGAGGTACTTTATGAATTTCTCAAGAAGTATGGTTCAGCCAATCTTAAGAAATTAAATGGTATGTGGTCTTTTGCATATTATAAATCGTCAAATCATGAATTAATTTTAAGCAGAGATCTAATGGGTGAAAGACACTTATTTTATACAGTACAAAAAGATGAATTAATTTTTTCATCTGAAGTAAACCCTATTCTAGCAATTATGGATAAAACTAAGATTGATTTAGACTTTAACTCAATAATTTCTTCATGGAAATATAACAGTTGTAAGCCTGGAAAAACATTGATTAATAAGATTAAAAGATTAACAGCGGGTTCTAACTTAAGAATTAAAAACAAAAAATTAACCACATTAGAACATTCAAAATTTGAAATTAAAAAATGGATAAAATTTTTTGAAAAAAAACCTAGTGAAAATCAAGTATTCAAAAAATTCGAAAAATTATTTAGGAATGAGGTAAGGTTGAGGATTCCTAAAGATGTCGGTTTTTTTTCGACTTTAAGTGGTGGTATCGATAGCACTATTCTTGCAATGTTTTTGTCAAAAGAAAAAAATTTTAATGCAGTATTTGGTGTGTCTAATGATGAAGAGAAAAAAATTGGTAAATTTTCTCAGTTAGATTTGTCTAGATTAGTGGCTAAAAATTTTAAAATCAAACACCATCTTGTTTATCTCAATAAGAGTAATGCTATTTTAAAAAACTTAAAATTTTTTTCTTTAAATTCTTTTGACGGGTGCATTGATCCAATAAATTCTAATTTTTCAATTCTAGCTGAATATATTAAAAATAAAAAGTCTAAGGTAGCTTTTGTTGCAGATGGACCAGACGAGTTACTCGGTGGATATGATGTTGATATTGAGGCTAATAGAATGGATGAGTATTTAAAAAATAAACCATTAAAGAGACTTTCTACAAAAGAAAAACAAGAAATAGTAAGAAAATTTAATATAAAAAAAAATAAAGAGTTTGAATTTAGTTTTAAGCCTTTTCATTCAAGAATTAATCATGCTGTATGCCCAAATAGTTTTCTTAAAAAAATAATAAAAGGATATAATTTTAACTCGATACGCTCGTATGGATCATTGAACTCTAAATATAAAAATTTAGAAAAAAAATTGGATCTGTCCCAATTGAGAGCTTTAACTTATGCAACTAGAACTTTACCTGATATGTTTAATTTAAGAATTGATAAAGCTTTTATGAAGAATACTGTTGAAGCAAGGCTACCTTTTCAAGCCGTTAAAGTTGTAGAATTTTTTTTGGCCATGCCAAAATCTTATAGATTTGACAAGACAGGTCGAGATGGAAAATTTTTTCTAAGGAGATACCTACATAAGAGAGCACCAAAAAAAATATCTCAATATATTTCTAATAGACCTAAGCTTGGTATGGGAGATTATTTGTGGTTAAAAAGGGATATCTATAATAAAATAAAATTTGACGAGTCTATAAAAAGATCGAATATCTTTAAAAAATTTCAATTTAAAAAAAATACAAAAAATATATTATTAGATAATAATACCCATAGTGGAAACAAGTGGGCAGCTTACAACTACATAAAAATGAATGAAAAATTATATGATTATTGGAAGAAACAAGATATCAAATAATTCGAAGGTATTTATAATTGCTGAAGTTGGAATTAATCACGGCGGAAGATTTAAAGATTGCATAAAGCTTATTAAAAACGCTAAAGAGTCCGGAGCTGATGCAGTAAAACTTCAATTAATTGACGCAAATTCTAGTTATCAAAAAAATACTGTATCTTTTAAAGAATTTTCTAATGCAGTGTTGAGTGAAAGAGATCTTTTTAAAATAAAAAGATATGCAGAAAAACTAAAGATTACTTTATTTGCAACACCTGGAGACTTCAAAAGTTTAAATCTTGTTTCAAAACTAAACTTTAAAGCAATTAAAATTTCGTCAGGTTTGTTGACCAATATTCCTCTGATTAAATCAGCTGCAAAATTAAAGTTACCAATAATTTTATCTTCAGGCATGGCATATAAAAACGAAATTACTCAGGCTATTAAAACAGTTAAAAAAATAAGCAATAAAGGAGTGGCGGTACTTAAATGCACTTCTGTGTATCCTGCTCAGGATAATATACTTAACTTAAATTCAATTTTAGAATATAAAAAAAAATTTCAAATCCCAGTAGGTTACTCAGATCATTCTCTTGGTATCGAGGCATGTCTAGCAGCAGTAAGTCTAGGAGCAAAGATTATAGAAAAACATTTTACTATGAACAAAAAAAAAAGAGGAGCAGATCACCACTTATCGCTTGAACCAAAAGAATTTAAGAAAATGGTTAAAAAAATTAGAAAAATAGAAACAATGCTTGGAAAATCTAAAATCTATCCAACAATAAAAGAAATAAGTGCAAGAAAAAAATACCACAGATACTTAGTAGCGAATGGAGATATTTTAGCTGGTAAAAAGATTTCAATTAGAAATATTGCTATTAAAAGGCTATCAAAATTTGAAAAAGGATCATTGCAACCAATTTTTACTGAAACATTAATTGGAAAAATAGCAAAAAAAAATATTTCGAATGATCAAAAATTAACTTTAGGTCTTTTTAAATAAATGAAACATTTTAATGTATTAGTCACTTGCGCAGGCGGTGACTTATATCCATTTTTGATAAATTTTCTTAAAAATAAATCAAAACATAAAGACTTAAGAGTCATAGCAATTGATAATAAGCCTAATGCTATTGGAAAATACTTTTCAGATTTTTTTGAAGAAGTTCCTAAAGGAAACTCTAGAAATTATATTAAAAAAATTAAAAGAATAGTTGATAAATATAAAGTTAATCTTGTAATTCCTGGTTCAGATGAAGAGGCCGTTAATTTGGCAAAAAATAGGGTGGTGATTGAGAAGAAAAATACTCAGTTAGCTTGTATCGATTATAAAAACTTAAAAATATTATCCAGCAAGTCTGAAACTTATAAAACTTTAGAAGAAAATGGATTTAAACTACCAAATTGGCAATCAGCTCAGAATCAAAATCAATTTATGAAATTTTTATCAAATTATATTTATAAAAAAAGGAGTTTCATCATTAAACCTTCTTCAACAAGAGGCGGAAGAGATGTAAGTGTGATTAAACTTAATATGAAAACATTAAAAGAAATTAAAAAATCTAAAAAAAAATTTTTAAATGACTTACAAAAAAGATATTCTAAAAAATATCCAATCTTTATGTCTGACCTACTTTATGAGCCTATATTTGATTTGGATCTTTTGGCTTGGAAGGGTAAGTTGATAAGAGGGATAGTTAGAAGACGTGTAAATCCATCAGATCCTAACGATGGACATATTATCGAAAAAAATAACAAAATATTAAATCAAGGAAAAAAAATTGTAAAAATTTTTAATTTATCTTGGTTATACGATTGTGACTTTATGTTGGATAAAAAAGGAAACCCAGTTGTGATTGAAATTAATCCAAGAGCAAGTGGTAGTTCTTCTGTGAGTATTGCAGCTGGTGTCCCTTTATACGACGATTTAATATCTTTAGCCAAAAAAAATAGACTTTCTAATTACAAAATTCCCTATGGAACTAAAATAATTGCCTATAAATCTTTAAAAAAAATATCTGATTAAATGAGAATAATATTTAGAGTGGACTCTTCCAATAAAATTGGAGCAGGTCATATTAATCGATGTATATATATAGCTAAGGAACTAAGAAATTTAAAAAAAGTAAAAATTATTTTCTTTTGTAAAAAACTTAAAGGAAATTTTAATCATCTGATTAAAAAAAATAACTTTGATGTTTTAACTTTTCCTGAAAAAAAAGGTGTCATTTTAAAAGACGTAAGGTCTAATCACTTTAAAAGATGGAAGAATGAGATACAAAAAAATGAAATTAATTTTCTAAAAAAAAAATTAAAAAAAAATGTCTCTTTTATTTTTGTTGATCACTACGGATTAGATTTTGTTTGGGAAAAAGGTGTCAAAGATTTAACTAATAAAGTTGTAGTTATAGACGATATTGGTGACAAAAGACATTTCTGTAATTATTACGTAAATTTTCATAATTATCTATCAAAAAAAAAATTGAAAATGAACCTAATTAATAAAAATACAAAAATCTTGAATAATTATAAGTATACTTTAGTAAGTAGAAAAATAAAGTTAAGACTTAAAAAAAATAAAAAAAAAAATGTTTTCATTTATTTCGGATCTACTGATAAAAAAAATGTAACATATAAATTAATTCAATGCTTGAAAAATAGACATTTTAAAAAATTCAACTTTAAAGTTTTAATAGGAGAAAATAATAATAATTTTAAGAAAATTTTAAATTTATCTAAAGATTATAATAATATTTTAATTTTCCAAAAAAAAATTAAAAATTTTTATAATTACTTTAAAAAAATTGATAATGTAATTACAGCAGGGGGTGTAACAATGTACGAAATAATTTTATCTGGGTTTAGACCTCTCGTCATTGCACAAAATAAATTTCAAGAGAATTCGATAAATGATTTAACGAAAAAACAAATAATAAAAAAAATAAGTTTAAAAAAAGATATAATGAATGAAATTTTATCAGCTTTAAATACTAATAAAAATTTTTACGAGCACAGAGGATTAGCAAAAAAACTTTTAAGATTTAAAAATGGCGCAAAAAATATTATAAATCACTTAAAAATTAAATGAAAAATATTTTTAGATACAAAAATTTTCAAAATGAATATATTTCCTTATAGCAGACAAATAATTTCATCAGCAGATATAAAAACTGTATCACGAGTGTTAAGATCAGATTTTATTACCCAAGGTCCTGAGGTAAAAAAATTTGAAAAAAAAATTTGTCAAACAATTCAATCGAAATACTCTGTAGCGGTGAATAGCGCCACCAGCGCTCTTCATATTGCATGTATGGCTTTAGACTTTAAAAAAAATGACATACTTTGGACTGTACCCAACACATTTGTTGCGTCTGCCAATTGCGCTTTACATCTGGGAGGAAAAGTGGATTTTGTAGATATTGACTATAAAACTGGCAACATCGATGTCGAACTTTTGGAGAAAAAATTAATAAAATCAAAAAGAAATAAGAAATTGCCAAAAATTCTGATCCCGGTTCATTTTGCTGGTTTGCCTACAGAGCAAGACAAAATCTGGAAGTTAGCAAAAAGATTTAATTTTAAAATAATTGAAGACGCTTCACATTCTCTTGGGTCAAGATACAAAGGGAACATAACTGGAAATTGTAAATGGTCTAACATAACAGTTTTTAGCCTTCACCCTGTCAAGATAATTACAACTGGAGAAGGAGGTATTGCAACTACTAATGATGAAAAGTTATATAAAAAATTACAAATGTTAAAAAATCATGGGATTACAAAAGAAAAAAATCAATTTCAATTTAAAAAAAATAAACATAATGATTGGTATTATGAACAGCAATACTTGGGCTTAAATTTTAGAATGAATGAGATTTCTGCAGCGCTAGGTCTGAGCCAATTAAAAAAACTTAAATATTTTGTTAAAGAAAGAAACAAAATTGCTGATTATTACAAAAAAAACCTAGATCTAGATAATCTTTTATTGCCAAATTTTTCAAGGGAATTTTATTCTTCATTTCATTTATTTGTAATAAAAATTAAGCATGAAAAATATAAATTGCTTCAAAGAAAGCTTTTTAATTTATTAAGAAAAAAAAATTATTTTGTACAGGTACATTATATACCAGTTCATCTACAACCCTTTTATAGAAAAAATTTTAAATTTAAAAAAAAAGAATTAGCCAATTCAGTAAAACACTCAGAAAGTTCGATTTCTTTACCGATATATCCTGGATTACAAAAAAAAGTTTTATTTAAAATAGTCAAAACAATAAAAAAATTTTTAGTAGAAGAGTGTAAATAATTAATCTTTTTAAATGAAAATTAATAAAAAACTTATTTTAGGTACAGCGAATTTTTTACATCCCTATGGAATTTTTGGAAACAAGGTATCTCAAAAAAAAATTAGAGATATTTTAGTTTTTTCTAAAAAGAAAAAAATTAAATATTTAGAAATAGCAAAAGATTATAATAACTCTCAATATTTTTTAGGAGAACTTAGTAATTATTTTAAAGTTTATAATAAAATCGATTTAACCCCATCATTTTTAAAAACAATTTCAGAAAATAATTTAATTAGACATCTTAAAATTGATAAAAATGATAGTAATATTTCCTACGGCGTAACCTTAAGAAAACCAAATGTTTTATTCAAAAAAGGTGGTAAAAAATTTTTTAAAATATTAAACAAGTTAAGAATTAAAGGAAAAATTAAAAAAATTGGAATATCAATTTATGATACAAACAAATTAAAAGATATTATAAAAAATTTTAGAATAGATTATATTCAACTTCCTTTAAATATTATTAATGATAAAGTATTTATTTCCTCTAAAAGAATTATAAAAAAAAAAAAAATCGAAATACACGCGAGATCTATATTTCTTCAGGGTTTACTTTTAAAAAATAAGAATAATTTACCAAAAAGTATTATTAAATTAAAAGATGATTGGTCTTTTATAGATGAGTCGCTCAAAAAGATCAAAACATCTAGGTTTTCAGCTTGTATTAATTTTGTACTAAATTTCAAAATTGATAAGATTGTAATTGGTATCGACGATTGTAAACAACTTAACGAGATTTTAAAATTTAAAAGAATTTCAAAAAAAATTCCTTTTTTTTCAATTAAAAAAAAAGATCTAATAGATCCTAGAAACTGGATTTAAATTAAAAAATTGAAAATTTAAAAGTAAATTATAATAGTCTCATTTTTTATCATGTTAAAAATCACAATAATCACATATTTTTCAAGCATATTGACAATTAATGATCAACTGCTAAAAAAACTTATGGATTTTGAATTCATTGAAAACACACCCAGAATCTTACAAGGAATAAAAGAGAAAAAATTTTTTATTTTTTGTACTTTTAATTAATGAAAAAAAAAATTCTAGTAATTTCCGCTCATCCAGATGATGACGCCTTAGGATGTGGTGGAACTATAGCAAAATTCTCCGAAGAAAAATCAGATGTATTTGTAATTTATTTCACAGATGGAGTATCAGCAAGATTAAAAAACAAGAATATTAAAAAAGAAATTTTATGTAGACGAAAAAACTCAATCCAAGCAGCAAAAATTTTAGGAATTAAAAAATGTTTTTTTTTCTCTTATCCTGATAATAAGTTAGATAAAGCGCCTCTTTTAGAAATCACACAAAAAATTGAAAAAATTATAAATCAAATAAAACCTGAAATTGTTATAACTCATTCTGAACACGATCTAAATATTGATCATCAAATTATCAATAGGGCAGTAATAACAGCAACTCGGCCTAAGCCAGAGTCAAAAGTTAAAAAAATATTATTATTTGAAACCTTATCAAGCAGTGAATGGAAATTTTCTAACAAAAAAAATTTTTTTAATCCAAACTATTTTGTAGATATATCTAAAACCATGAAAAAAAAAGTTTTAGCTTTAAAATGCTATAAAAAAGAAATATTGAAATGGCCACATCCAAGATCAATAAAAGGCGTTAGAAACTTAGCAATGTATAGAGGACAGACCGTAGGACTTAAATACGTAGAGGCATTCTATTTGTTAAGGCAAACCGCTTAAATAAGTATCTATAATGAAAACAGCTGTAATTGTTCAAGCAAGATTAGGTTCGACAAGACTTCCAAGAAAAGTCTTAAAAAAAATTAATGGAAAAACATTAATTGAAATAATTTATGCTAGATTATCTAAAACTAAGTTTGTCGACCAAATTATTTTTTCAATTCCAAATACTAAAGAAAACAATGAGTTAGAAGCTTTTTTAAGGAAAAAAAAATTTCTTTATTTTAGAGGAGATGAAAATGATGTTCTTTCAAGATATTATCAAACAGCAAAAAAATTTAAAATAGATAATATCGTAAGAATTACTGGAGATTGCCCATTAGTTGATTATGAGATAGTAGACGAGTTCATTAAAGTTTTCTTAAAAGAAAAAAAAGATTACGTATCAAATTGCAACCCCTGGACTTATCCTGATGGACTTGATACTGAAGTTTTTAGTTTTAAATTACTTTCACATGCTCAAAAAAAAGCAAAAAAGTATCAAAGATTAAATGGCGGAGTTCTTATATCTTTTCTTAAAGAAAATAAAAATTTAAAAACTTTAAATATAAAATGTCCAATTAAAAATATTTCAAAATATAGACTAACGGTCGATGAAGAAGCTGATTTTATTTTGATAAAAAAAATATATGATAAGTTTTATCCAAATATTTTTTTTGGATTAAATGATATTATTAAAATGATAAAAAAGAATAAAAAACTTCTGTCAATAAATTCAAAAATTAAACAAAATACTGGTTCTCTTATAAATAGATCGCAAAAAATCTGGATAAGAGCGAATGCTATTATATTAGGTGGAAATAGTCTTTTATCTAAAAATCCAGAAATGTTTTTACCGAATAAGTGGCCTACCTATTTTTCAAAAGCTAAGGGTATAAAAGTTTGGGATTTAAATAAAAAATTTTATTACGATATGTCCTTAATGGGTGTGGGAACAAATATTTTAGGGTATGCAAATAAAGAGGTAGATCAAGTTGTAAAAAAAAATATTGCTGACGGGAATATGTCCACATTAAATTGTTACGAAGAGGTATTATTAGCAGAAAAGCTTATTGACATGCATCCTTGGGCAAGCAAAGCAAAATTTGCTAGGACTGGCGGTGAAGCAAATTCTTTAGCTATAAGAATTGCTAGAGCTGCTGCTGGAAAAGATAAAGTAGCTTTTTGTGGCTATCATGGATGGCATGACTGGTACTTATCAGCTAATTTAAAACAAAAAGGATCCTTAGATAGTCATTTATTGCCTGGACTAGACCCTTTTGGAGTTCCTAAAAAATTAAAAAATACTTCATTTGGATTTAAGTATGGAGATATAACTGGATTAAAAAAAATAACTAACATTCATAAAATTGGAGTAATCAAAATGGAGGTTCAAAGAAACACCATGCCTAACATTAAATTTTTAAAACAAGTAAGAGAACTAGCTACAAAAAAAAATATTGTTTTAATTTTTGACGAATGTACATCAGGCTTTAGACAATCATTCGGAGGATTGCATAAATCAATAAATGTTATTCCAGACATGGCTATCTTTGGTAAAGCATTAGGAAATGGCTATGCAATCACAGCAGTATTAGGGAAAGATGAGGTAATGGAAAAGGCTAAAAAATCATTTATGAGCAGTACTTTTTGGACCGAGAGAATAGGACCAACTGCTGCTTTAAAAACATTAGAAATAATGGAGAGAGACTCATCTTGGTTAAGAATCACAAACTTAGGCAATAAACTTATTTCAATTTGGAAAAGAATATCAAAAAGACATAATGTTAAGATTCAGATTAACGGTTTACCTGCTTTAGCCAAGTTTAGTTTTTTAGGTCAAAAATCGCAAGAATATAAAACTTATCTAACTCAAGAAATGTTAAAAAAAGGTTTTCTCGCTGCTAACGGCGTTTATATGAGTACCGCTCATGATGAAAAAATTTTGAAAAGATATGAAAATTTATTAGATGAAATCTTTTTTACGATTTCAAAATGTCAAAAAGGAAATGTGGAAATAGAAAAAATTTTGCTTAGCCCAGTCTCTAGAATACCTTTTTCAAGATTAAATTAAGATTATTTATGAAAGTTTTTATTTTAGCAGGTGGACTCGGATCAAGAATTTCTGAATACACAAAAACAATACCTAAACCAATGATCAAAATCGGAAAAAAACCTATTTTGCATCATATAATGAATATTTATATTAAATGGGGTTACAATGATTTTTATATTGCTACAGGATATAAAAGCAATGTAATTAAAAAATTTTTTAAAAAATTTAAAAAAGGTAACTCGAAATCTGAACATATCTTAGATGGAAAACCTTGTACTATTACTTTATTAGACACAGGAGTAAAAACCATGACTGGAGGAAGATTAAAATTTATGAAAAATTATTTGAATAAAGATGAGAATTTTATGTTTACTTATGGAGATGGTATTTCAAGTGTGAATTTAAAAAAATTAGAAAATTTTCATAGAAAGAAAGGAAAACTTATAACAGTAACAGCTGTAAGGCCACCAGCTAGATTTGGAGAATTAATTATTAAAAGAGATCTAGTGAGCTCATTCCAAGAAAAACCACAAGTAAAAAATGGATGGATTAATGGAGGTTTTTTCATAGCTAATAAATATTTTTTAAATTTTATAAAAAAAAAATCGACAATATTAGAAAAAGATCCATTAGAAAAAGCTTCGAAAAAAAAACAACTCAAAGCATTTAAGCATTACGGATTTTGGAAATGTATGGATACAAAAAGAGATAGAGATGAACTGAGTCAATTAAGTAGAAAAGGTTTTTTCAAAAAGAAATTGGGAATATAAATCTTTAAGAATTTAATTAAATAATAAATTTTTAAATGAAAAAAAATAAAAAAATTTTAATTGTGGGAGGTACAGGTTTTATTGGCTATCATTTAGCAAAAAAATGTTTGAGGAAAGGTTGGGATACTCACAGCCTTTCTTCAAATAAGCCTACAAAAAAAAGATTTTTAAAAAATGTAAAATATATACTTTGTGATATTTCTATCAAAAAAAGTTTAAAAAATAAATTAAAAGATAAATATAATTATGTAGTAAATTTGGGCGGTTATGTTGATCATTCAAATATTAAAAAAACTTATAAAAGTCATTTTTTAGGTTGTAAAAATTTAAGTGAAATTTTCATTAAAAATCAAATTAGCTCATTTATTCAAATAGGAAGTAGCAGTGAATATGGAAGAAATAAATCTCCTCAACATGAAAAACTTAATTGTAAACCAACATCTATTTATGGTCGATCAAAACTACTTGCTACTCAGCACTTGATGAATTTGTATTACAAAAAAAAATTTCCATGTACAATTTTACGTCTCTATCAAGTATACGGTCCATTTCAAGATTATAACAGATTCATCTCATTTGTTATTAAGTCTTGTATTAAAAATGATAATTTCCCTTGTTCTCACGGAAATCAATTTAGAGACTTTATATACGTGAGCGATGTTGTTGATGCGATAATGAAAACTTTAACTAAAGAGAAAAGTAATGGCAAGATCATTAACATAGGCTCTGGAAAAGTGAAAAAAATTAAAAATGTAATTGAAATTATAAGATCACTTGTTCAAGGTGGAAAACCAGAGTATGGAATTATTAAACTTAGAAAAGATGAAATGGCTTATATTTCTCCAAATTTAAAATTATCAAAGAATTTATTAAATTGGAAACCTAAAATGAGTTTTAAAAAAGGGCTTAATAAAACTATCAAACATATTAAAAAAGATTTGGAAACATAAATTTAAAACTATCATAATTGATATGAGTTTACCTATTGAATTTAAACCAAAAAAAAATTTCTCTCTTATTCGTCTTGGTAGAGACAATGATGGTGGTTACCTAATCGGATTTAACAGCATTAAAAGCGCCAAAACTTTGATATCTTTTGGAATTTTAGATGATTGTTCATTCGAAAATGATTTTAAAAAATATAATCCAGTTGGAATTTTTTGCTTTGACCTTACAAATTACAAATCATATTGGATAAGAAGAATATATAACGATATTGGTGCATCCATTTATAATTTTAACTTTTCTTTTTTAAAAACAATAAAAAGATATTTTGAATTTAAAAGTTTTTTTAAAGATAAAGATAATTTCCTTTATAAAAAAAATTTAATTAAAGGGAGTTTAAAAGAAATAATAGAAAGCACAAAAATAATTCAAAAACCTTTTTTTATTAAAATCGATATAGAGGGAAGTGAATATAGACTGTTAAATGAAATAATTTTTTATCAAGATCATTTGACTGGTCTTGTTATTGAGTTTCATGACGTAGATTTACACCAAGAAAAAATTTTAGAATTTATAAATAATTTCAATTTAGAACTTACACATATTCATCCTAATAATTTTGGTTTAAAAGATGATAATGGAGATCCAAAAGTGATAGAAATGACTTTTGAAAAAATTCCATTAATCAAAAAAGGGACAAATAAATTGCCTAATGAACTTGATCAACCCTGTGACTCAAAAAGTAAAGAAATCGAACTAAATTTTTTAAAATAACATTATAAGTTTTAAACTTGCAATGAGAAGAAAAACTATAACTATAATTTTAGAAAATTTATTATATGGGGGAACCACCTCACATCTAATAAATTTTATAAATAGTAGGGCATGTAGAAAATATTATTTTAAAATAATTACAAATAAAAATAATGCTGGAATAAAAAATATAAAAAAATCTTGTCAATCTAATAAATTTGAAATTATTAATTTTAATTCATTTAACACTTTAGTATCAAAAATATTTTTATTTAAAGTTATTTTTTTTGTTACTAAACCATTACTTTTTCTTTTCTCTATAATTCAAATGTTTTTTATTTTAAGAAAAATAGAATCTGATGTAACATTACTAAATTGCGGTGGTTATGGTGACTTTAGAAGTGAAATGGCTAGTGCTATCGCTTTAAAATTACTTAAAAGAAAAAATTTATATTTATTAATTCATCACTGTTATACAAAACCTATACTTTGGAATAGTATGGTTAATTTAATTAATAAGAATATTTCAAAAATTTTTAAAATGATTTTTTTTGTTTCTAAGGCTACTAAAGATTCAATAAAAAAAAATACTTCATTAATTGACGAGGATTCAAAGTATAAAATTATTTATAACGGAGTTACTGTGAGGCCATTTAGTTTTAAAAAAATAAAAAGATTAAAAGTAAAAAAAGGTGTTTTCAAAATAGGAATGCTTTCAAGAATCGAAGATTACAAAGGTCATTTAAACATGATTTACTCTTTTTCTAAATTATCAGATAAAGAAAAAAAAAAGTTTAAAGTTTTTTTTATTGGAAATGGAGATACGATTTTTATCAAAAAAATTAATAACGTTATTGCTCAAAACAATCTAAACAAGTATTTTCAAATTATAAATTATTTAAAAATTGACAACTATACCATTTTGAATAATTTTGATATAACTATATCTTTAACAAAAGACTTTGAAGGATTTGGTTATTCTGTAGCTGAGTCATTATTTGTCAAGACACCAGTAATATCTACAAACGTAGGAGGAACTAAAGAACTTTTAAACAACAAAGTTGCTAATATAGTTAAACCTAATGACAACAAAAGTATTGTCAACAGCCTTAGAGATTTCTTATTAAGAAAAAATAAATGGAAAAATAAAGCTAAACTAGGAAGGAAAAGGATTATAAAATATTTTAATTCTGAGAAAATGAGCAATGAGTTTTTAAGAAACTTTAGATTAATCAAATGATTTTAAGAAACGTATATCGAAATAAAAAAATAATTATTACCGGACATACTGGATTTAAAGGATCATGGCTCAGTGCATGGCTAATTCTTTTAGGAGCAAAAGTTATAGGAATTTCTGATAAATTTACAACTTATCCCTCTCACTTTAAATCTTTAAAAATAAGAAAAAAAATAAAACATTATTCACAAGATATAAGAAATCTTAAGATGATTAAAAAAATTTTCATAAAACATAAACCAGATTATGTTTTTCATTTGGCTGCACAACCATTAGTAAAAACTTCTTACATCGATCCGATAAAGACTTTTGAAACTAATATGATAGGAACATTAAATGTTCTTGAGTCTTTGAGATTTATAAATAATAAGTGTACAGCCATTATTATCACAAGTGATAAAGTTTATAAAAACTTTGAAATTGAAAAAGGTTATAAAGAAACTGATAAATTAGGTGGCTATGATCCTTATAGCGCCTCTAAAGCTAGCGCCGAACTAATAATACAATCTTATATTAAATCATATTTTTTAAAAAAAAAAAATATTCTCATAGGTATAGCTAGAGCTGGAAATGTGATCGGAGGAGGAGATTGGTCAGAAAACAGATTAATTCCTGATTGTGTTAAATCATGGTCTAAAAACAAAGTTGTTTTATTAAGAAACCCTCAATCGACACGACCATGGCAACACGTCTTGGAGTCATTGTGGGGATATTTATTACTTTCTTTTAAATTAGAAAAAAATAAAAAACTTCATGGGGAAGCATTCAATTTTGGTCCAGACAACAAATCAAATTATGACGTGTATTCGGTTGTAAAACTGATGGGGTATTTTTGGAAAAATGTAAGAATAAAAAAATTTAAGAGTAAAAAAGAAAATCTCTATGAGTCTGGTTTATTAAAATTGAATTCAAATAAAGCAAAAAGATTGTTAAAGTGGAAAACTATACTTACATTTGATGAAACGATAAAATTAGTTGCTGATTGGTATAAAAATTATTATAATAAAAAAAATTCAACACTTATTACATTTTCTCAGATAAAATTATTTATGAGTTTTTTAAAACAAAGAAGTTTAAAGATAAATTAATGTTCGGGCGTGTAGTTCAGTGGTAGAACGCTACGTTGACATCGTAGAGGTCATAAGTTCAATTCTTATCACGCCCACCAAATAAATATTTTGCTTTGATTTCTAATTAGAAAGATCTTAACTAATTACTACTTTATTAACCTTGAAAATTGCCATTTTATAGCAGTTTACATTAATTAATAAAAATATTATAAAACTTTGCCTGGTGATTATTGCGAAGGGGCAACACCCGATCCCATCCCGAACTCGGAAGTTAAGTCCTTCAGCGCCGATGGTACTTTGTCTTAAG
>MDTA01148730.1_pt1 | contig 24081 bp, 26 predicted proteins | sample 811151 | NCBI WGS metagenome assembly MDTA01 (sample SAMN05326648, study PRJNA326480) | marine metagenome | isolation source: seawater | place: Indian Ocean: South | collected 2010
AGTCCTGACGTGAGGGTCTTACTTTTTCACCAGTCACCCTGAGGAGAAATGAAATTTCGACGTGAGGGTCTCTCTCTTGAAATTAGAAGAGATTCTCACGCGGATATAAAATCCGCTCAGAATGACGGTTGAATTGGATGAGATCATCACGTCGCTACGCTCCTCATGATGACTGGTGAGAAGGGGAGGACGGGTAAACCAAATACCAGTCATCCTGAGCGATTGTAAGGAGCGTGAGGGTCTTGTGGATGATTCTATAAGAGATTCCCGCAGTCGTTTCACTCCTTCGCAATGACTGGTAAAGGGAGGCGGCAGGCACAATTCTTTGTTCTACCTCTAAGTGATGATCGCTGTAGAGTTCTAAACCCGCTTACAAGCAATATTGGCTTTTTCAATTTTAATAGGGCAATTCAAAATACGCGGCGTTTTGGGTGCGCGAGAAGTGAACTTAGCAGGCCACGTACCAATGACCACATGATCAAGCATAATAAAATATGCTTCAGCTTCGAGCTTATTATTTCCATCCAAAGAAAACTTTTCGTCTGTAGCCATATCAGACGCTAGTGGCTTGTTTTTACCTTTCTGACGGTTTTCCTTCTGAATTTCGAGCAACTCATTGGGAGTGGTGATGCTAAGATTAATTTTAACTAGGCCACCGGCTCCCTGTAGAGCTTGTTTTACATTTAAAGTTTGCTTGATAATTTTTTTTGCAAGTGCTTTTAGACCTGGGATGCTAGGTAGTTTATCAGCTTCTTTGTTTGCCCGCTCTTTTAGTTTTGGTTTGTAGTTGGAAATGCAATCCTCAACAGCTTTACCATTTGTAACTGTGAACGCTTGACCGTTGCTGTAAAAGATATTTTTACCAATGAGTGTGTCGTAATCAACTGGTACGTTTACATACGAAGTAGAGGCATCTTCAGCTTGGCAAAAGACTAGCGGTAAAACAAACGCTGAAGCAATGAATGTTTTTTTGAAAAGTGACATAATTGATCCTTTGTTTACTGTTTGGCTCGGCAAACTACTGCTGTTTCTACTATTTCGATTGGGCAATTGAGGACTTTAGGGGAAGAAGAAAAAGTGTAACCCCCAATAAGTGGTATAGAGAGATTTACCCCAGTATAGGTTACATAAAATGCATCCTTATTAACTTTAACACGCGGCATTTTACCAGAGTCGGTTCTTGCAACAAGGTCTTTAGGATCCTCAGAAAATTCGCTACCCTGTTGGAAAGAAATGTTTAAATATTTTTCGTAATCAAAAGCAGTTTGAAGGCCCATTTTTGAGAGGTTTTCATAGTTTTGACCAAGTCCTGTAGCCCATTTGATCGCATAAGCGCTCTTCCCACCAATTTTATTAATAGATTCTTCTATAACTTTTCTTAATCCGGTTACATTTTTATCAAAACATTTTTTAACTTTTTCATAATTTAAAACAGCATATGTTTTATTCCCAGAAGGAAAGGGTGTACCCGAGGTTAGCACTTTAACATCATGTGACACATTGATTTTTGTTGCTGAAAGACCAAAAGAAAGACCCAGGCAAAGGACTGAAACTGTTAAACGCATTATTTACTCCGCTGTTAATAACAATAGAATTGCGCAGATAAGAGAAGCTGTCAAGAAAAAGTAAAGAGAAGAAGGCTCGGGTAGGTGTGAATTTGAGGGGGATCAGTCACTTTACAGAAGTTTCTCATGATGACAGATGTGTGGGATTAGATTCTTACGCGGATTAAAAATCCGCTCAGAATGACGGGTGAATTGGAATGAGATTCTCGCGTCGGCGTAAACGCCTCCTCATGATGACGTGTTTTTTGTATGGCAAGAGAGATTGCCACGTCGGCCGCTGGCCGCCTCGCAATGACTGGTTTTGGTTCAGCCCGCTTATTATAAAAAAGCCCCACCAATTTCTGGCAGGGCTTTTAATAGCTTCATTTAAAAAAGAATTAATCTTTTTTCGTGCTACCTTCTTTAACTTTGTCGAGATCCAAAGATGACCCAAGAATATCTCCAAGGCTTGCACCACTGTCAGAAGAGCCAAATTCAGCCATGGCTTCTTTCTCTTCTTTCACTTCGCGGGCTTTGATAGACAGTGTGAAGCGACGGTTCTTGTGATCAATGCTGGTGACGAGGGCATCAACACGCTCATCAACGGCGAAACGGTCAGCGCGCTGTTCGCCGCGGTCACGGGCCAGATCAACTTTTTTGATGAATCCTGGGACTTCTTGGTCACCGATAACAACATCTAGACCGGCAGCTTGAACTTTTTTAATTGTACACGTCACAACATCACCACTTTTGACGCCGCCCATTTGCTCGGCAAATGGATCTCCAGAAAGTTGCTTAATACCAAGAACAACCTTCTCTTCAACAGGGTGAATGTCTAGGATCTTGGTGGTGACTTCTTGGCCGATCTTGTAGTTCTTGAGGGCTTGCTCCCCTGATTCATCCCAACTGATGTCGTTCATGTGCACTAAACCATCAATGTCTGGAGCAACATTTACAAACAACCCAAAGTCTGTGATGTTCTGAATTGTACCTGTGATCGTATCGCCAGCTTTGTGATCATTGGCAAATTTGTGCCATGGATTTTCAAGACACTGACGCAAGCTTAGACCAATCCGACGTTTTTCAAGATTCATCTCAATAATCTTAACTTCAACCTCTTGGCCGGTTTGCATGACTTCTTGTGGATTCGTGCTTTTCTTGCTCCAGGAAATTTCAGAGGCATGAACCAAACCTTCGATGCCATGCTCTAGTTCAACGAACACTCTGTAATCGGTGATGTTGGTAACTTTCCCTTTAACTGTATCTTCCAACTTGAACTTGTCTTCAATGCCGATCCATGGATCTGCTTCAAGCTGTTTCATACCCAAAGAAATACGTTTGTTTTCTTCGTTAAACTTAGTGATTTTAACGCGGATTTTTTGGCCAACTTCCAACACATCTGATGGGTGGTTGATACGCTGCCATGAAATGTCGGTTAAGTGAAGCAAACCATCTACACCGCCAAGGTCCACAAAGGCACCGTAATCGGTTACGTTTTTAACAACACCATCCAGTTCAAGACCTTCATGCATTTTTTCAAGGATTTCAGAGCGCGCTTCTGCTCGGGTTTCCTCAAGAACAGCGCGGCGTGATACAACAATGTTGCCCCGCAAGCGATCCATCTTAAGAATCATGAAAGGTTGTTCAATGTCCATAAGGGCACTGGTGTCTTTGATTTGACGGATGTCTACTTGGCTACCTGGCAAGAAAGCGATGGCGCCAGAAAGATCAACTGTAAAACCACCTTTAACGCGGCTGGTCATCACACCGAGAACTTTTTCTGATTTATCAAAAGCAACTTCGAGTTCTTTCCACACCTCTTCACGGCGGGCTTTTTCGAAGCTGAGGACAATTTCTCCGTGACGGTCTTCAAGACGGTCGACAAAGATATTAATTTTTGATCCAACTGCATAGTTCTTTGCAGCGCTACCGAGTTCTTTTTTCTCTACACGGCCTTCTGATTTAAGACCAACATCGATGATGAATGCGTCATTATCTTCCGCGATGATGGTCCCTTCTACCACTTTACCTTCTAAGGATTCTGTACCTTGGAAAGACTCCTCTAGGAGTTGGGCAAAATTTTCGTCTTGTTGTATTGGTTGATTGGTTGTCATTGTTAATTAAGTATTTCCTTTCAAATATATTTCATCCCTTTACTAAGAAATGATGCGCTGAATACTAGCAGGGCTTTTTGTAAATAGCAACTTAGGAATAATAAGGAAACTAGGTTCTTCTTAAGAGGTGTGAGAGCGCTTCATAGCTTTTTTACGTTTGGCTTTGCTACGCGTCCAGTAGCTTGGGCGATCTTTTTTCATAATAAACCCTTCTTCCCACTCATCCCACTCATACATAGCAGCGCGGGCTTTCCAGTGATCAGCGCGGAAGGTATTAAAGGCCTTTCTATCAACTTCTGATTTGCCAAGCTCGCCTAGGCCAGCTTTTGGGTGAAGTTGAAGGCGACCGGCTTTGCAATGAGCATAATTGCTAAGTTCGACATGTGCATCTACATCGTGTTGTGTTAGGTGATGGATTTGCAATGATTGACCATCTGGACCAATAGGGGCCAAACCTTTATGCATACGCTCAACATTGGTTCTGCCTTTATCGTCAACAAAATTAGGATCAATTAGGGCGTCGTTTTGAATGACAAATTTTTTCAGAGACTTGCTGCAGTTTATCAAGCGACGGTCTCGTTGCATAACGACTCTTGAAAATCCTGATTTTTTTGATACTTTTAATTTTTCCAGCACCATCTCACTGACTTTTTTACGGGTTAGGCGACTTGGAGAGGGGTTAGCTATAAAATTTTCTTTTTCTCTGGTAATGGCTTCTTTAAGTGCTGCGAGTAATCCTTCTTCGTGAGATAGAACTTTTGCCACACTGGTTGGGAAATTTGCGAGGGGAATGGTGGCGCCTTCACGCTCGTGGAAGGATCTGGTGCGAAACAATTTTCCTCTGGTTCTGGGAGTGTGTTTGGGTTGATAAGATTGGTCAAAAACTTGTGGGGGTGAGGCAGGCTTGTGATCTCTGTGTGCTTCAGTAAGCGCTTCTCTAAGAGTAAAAGATTGGCCTGGTTTTGGGCTTAAAACTTTGAAGTTACCTGAAGCTGAAACGTCTAGCAACCCACTGTCATTTCTTTTGTCTGGTGTTGGGTTTTTTAGATAGAGTTTGCGTAATTCAAGAGCTTGTTCGCGTAAAGTTTTTTTCTTTTTCTCAGGAGCGACTGCTTGGTATTTTGACCCTTCATATATAGGTGGCCGTTGTTGATAAACTAATCTGTTGCGACGAGCGTTTATTTGATTGTCGTGATTTGGGTTTAAAGGTGAAAAAACATAGCGAGCCCTTGGATTTACTCTTGGAGAGTCATCCGCTTCAGTGTTTTTATCAGAGCCATTTGCAAGTAATAAATGAAAAGAAATAAAAAAAATTAAAGTAAAAAAAATAAATTTCATATTAACAATGAGTAAAAATATTTTTCATTTCATACACAACCTGTATACGCAAGTAAAACAAAAAATAAAAATTACTCATTTTTACATTTAATTGTTTTTTATTGAGGGTTTTTATTGTTTCAATATTTGGAAAAAATTTTTCTTATGTTAAAGTGTTTGTTTAATGGATATTGGTTTTGAAGATTGATAAATTATGGTTATGTCCCATCATTCTTACCAAACGGTTAGTTCTCTCTCGATTGCCATTCAAAAAGCAATGTCTGATTCTTTCTCTAATGTGCGCATTCAAGGAGAAATATCATCTTTAAAAGTTCATAGTTCTGGACATATTTACTTAACGCTTAAGGACGAGAAGTCGGTTATCGATGCAATTATATGGCGTGGAACGGCAACTCGGTTGAGCCATCGACCAGAGGAAGGGATGGAGATTCGGTGTATCGGCCATGTAACAACGTATCCAGCCCGATCAAAGTATCAGTTAATCATTAATAGCTTTGAACCAGCGGGCATTGGAGCGCTGCTTAAGTTGTTTGAGGAGCGTAAAGAAAAGTTACGTGCTGAGGGGTTGTTTGAAGCTGAACGTAAAAAGGCGCTGCCATTTTTGCCACGGACAATTGCGGTGATCACATCAGAGACGGGAGCAGTCATTCAAGACATTTTGCATCGCGTTGAAGAGCGGTTTCCGTGTCACATACTATTATGCCCGGTGGCTGTGCAGGGGGAGGGATCGGTTGCATCTATCAGTGCAGCTTTAAGTGCGCTTGAAGCACTGCCTCTGCAACGGCAGCCAGACTTGGTTATTCTAGCGCGCGGCGGCGGAAGCCTGGAGGACTTGTGGGGATTCAATGATGAAGGGCTTGCGCGGCAGATTGCTGCATTCTCGTTGCCAATCATTACAGCCGTGGGCCATGAAACGGATACGACATTGGTTGACTATGTTTCTGATCGACGTGCGCCAACCCCAACCGCTGCAGCTGAGATTGCTTTGCCAGCGCGGGCAGAGCTTGTGAAAACCATAGAAAATTTATCCCAGCGATTGGTGCATATGTTAGCTGGAATATTAGAACGCGCACACTTGATGTTAAAAAACCTTGGGCAGCGGTTGATTCATCCCCAGCAGGCTTTGGAGCAATGGATGCTGCGTTTGGATGATTTAGTAGAGCGTCAACGAACTTTGCTAAGACATCAGTTGGATCGACTGAGTTGGCAAGTTGCAAATTATACGGGGGCTTTGAGACCCCCCAAATTATTGATGCAGGATGGTTATAATCGGCTTCAGAACCTTGAGCATCGTTTGCGCAGTGTGATGCAGCAAACAATTGTTAAACCGAGAGCAGAGCGCTTACAGAGTATAGCGCAAGTTTTGTCATCATTGGCACCACAAAATACATTGAAACGTGGGTATGCGATTGTGAGTAGTGATAAAACAGGTATTATTGATTCCAAGGTGAAAGCCCAAGGGGCTGGGAAGCTGTCTCTTCAATTCCATGATGGGGTTGTAGGTGCTGAAGTAATTGAATAGATATAGATTTAAATATTATATATATCCTAATTATTTTTAATATTTTTTATTTAAATTTAATAAAAAACACTTTTTTGTACTTATTTTTGTGCTATCTAAAGAAAAATTCATCATTTTAATGCACAGGAACTTTAACTTTGAGTTAATTCAACTAAAAGACTTATCATCTTGTTTGAAGATAAATAATTATTTCAATTTTCCAGTATTTTCAAAGGGTTGCAGAAATGCCTATCAATTAAGCAAATTGGATAAAAGTCAATAATTCGAGGTATATATGAGATATGATATGTAATTATCCATAAGGTTATCCACAGATCCAGTGGATATCTTTTTTAAAGTAAGGAGAGAGCCGATGAAATTGATTTACAGCACATTTAAAACGCATCAAGAAGCTTTGCAAATGGCTAAACATCTGCTTAAGGATAGAATGGTTGCCTGCGCTAATATTAATCAGCCACACACAAGTGTTTATGAATGGCAAGGAAAGATTTGTGAAGATGAGGAAGTTGCCGTATGGTTCAAAACAACTGATGCGCTATGGGAGAAGGTGAAACAACAAATAAAAGAGCATCATCTCTATGACTGTCCATGTATATTGGTTGTTGATGTTAAGAGTGTAGACGGAGAATTTGATAAATGGATGCAAGGTCAAGTTAGCCTTGCTTTAGGCAATAAGGTATAATGATACCGCATTGTGTAAGCTATGCTGAATAACAGTTGACGGCCACATATTCCTTTGCTAAACAAGCATCATAATCAATATGGATATGACCCATGAAAACATTTAGTTTAAAGCAGTCTGAAATTGACAAAAAATGGATTGTTATTGATGCAACGGACCTGATTTTAGGCCGTGTTGCAAGCTATATCGCCAACGTATTGCGCGGCAAAAACAAAGCAAACTTCACGCCACACTTAGATTGTGGAGATAATGTGATTGTTATCAATGCTGATAAAGTACATATGACAGGCAACAAATGGACTGATAAAGTTTTCTACTGGCACACTGGATACCCTGGTGGGATCAAAAGCCGGACATTGGCGCAAATTAAAGACGGACGTTTCCCTGAACGCGTTGTGCAAAAAGCGGTTCAAAGAATGTTGCCAAAAGGGCCTTTAGGGCGCGCGCAATTAAAAAACTTGCATGTTTACGCTGGACCTGATCACCCGCATCAAGCCCAAAAGCCAGAAGTTGTTGAGTTTGCTAAGCACAACGCAAAAAACCAAAAAAGATAATTGAATCAGAAGGACCATTTTTTATGTCAACCCTTGAAACATTAAAAGACACTTTGAACGAAAAAGCCCCACAAGCTCAAAAAACTGACAAAGTTAAAAAAATTGATCAGCATGGCCGTGCGTACGCCACAGGAAAAAGAAAAGATGCTGTTGCGCGTGTGTGGATTAAGCCAGGATCTGGAAATGTAACAGTTAACAAGCGCGACTGGACTGTTTATTTTGGCCGTCCAACATTGCGTATGATCTTGGTTCAGCCTTTTGAAGCAACAAAACGCCTTGGCCAGTATGATGTTATGTGTACAGTGCACGGTGGTGGACTGTCAGGTCAAGCTGGTGCAGTGCGTCACGGAATTGCCAAAGCCCTTTCTGCCTTTGAACCCGAGCTTCATACATCCCTTCGTCGTGGTGGATTCATTACTCGTGACAGCCGGACCGTTGAACGTAAGAAATATGGTCGTCGGAAAGCACGTCGTAGCTTCCAGTTCTCTAAACGTTAGAGTTTATACAAGTACCTTTTTCTCGAAACCCCGCTTCGGCGGGGTTTTGTGTGTGGTATAGTTTATGGGTTATCGATGGAGTGATTGTGCTCCGTTCTTTAAGAATAAAGAGCCACGTAATGCTTACCTTCAAACCAGAGGTGAAGGAGGGATGGTTTTGAAGATGATCTAGCTTGTTGCAAAAGGCCAATGGCTTGTTCGGCGTTTGTGATAGGGGTTTCATTAACTTTACTTAAGATTGAGCCCACAAAGATTTCTTTTTCAAGATGAGTAGGAACATTTGTAACCAGGCACCCGGACATACTTTTAGGAAGGTCGTTTTTAACCCGATCCAAATCTGTAATATCTTTGACTTGTAGCGATAATAGTTGTTGATCGTATGAAGCTTGTGCTTGAGGTTTACGTGTTTTTCTTAGGAGGGCTGGCGTAATGGGGATTGAAAGAGTTTGGGTTTGTTTATCCCGCTGAATATCAAGAATGATTTCAGAACCCAGTGCGTTAAGGGTTAGGAGTTCGGGCATACTATCGGCTGAGCTGACGGGTTCATGATTGATAGCTAATACGACATCCCCAACTCTGAGGCCATGCTTATAACCACTGCCTTGTTCATCTATGCCAGCGATGATTGCACCTTGGCCGTTTGCAACATTAAGGTAATCAGCTAGTGCTGGCGTAAGGTTTTGTAGTTCGATTCCAAGTGCTAAACGTTGAATGCGACCATATTTGATAAGTTCACGAGCAATAAACTCTGCGAGCCGGGCAGGTGTTGCAAAGCCCAGACCAGCACTTCCTTCAGTAGGCGAGACGATAGCTGTATTGATACCAATGACTTCCCCTTTTTCATTTAACATAGGGCCGCCAGAATGTCCTAAACTCATGGCTGCATCGGTTTGGATGAATCCGGATACTTGGTTGGCTGGATTAAGGCCAATATCACTATTGGTAAGGGCACGATGTGGCGTTGAGACAATTCCAGCAGAAACAGTTCCAGATAAACCAAAGGGCGTGCCAATAATGAAAATCTTCTGACCCAGATAAACAGGGTTTGTGTTCCATTCCAGATATGGAAGTGGTTTAGGCGTTGTTATTTTGAGGACAGCAATGTCTGTAAGGGGATCAACGCCAATAATTTTTGCGGGTTGTTCAGGTTGATCTAAGAGCTGAATAGTAACTGTGTTGTTGCCCTTAACGTTGTGAGCACTGGTCACAATATGGCCTTCAGCTGATATAAGAAACCCTGTGCCAAAAGTCATTTTGTCAGGGCTAGAAGTAGCATTGCTTTGGACAAAAATGCTGACGGTTGCTTGCCGCGCATGATCCATTTTATGGCTGAGTGAGGGTTTGGCAAAAGCGCCAAAAGCCAGAATGATAAATAAGAAAGGAATTGACGCTTTGAAAGACATAATGGCAATATACAGCAGTTAATAATCAAAGGCAATCGCCCCCACCCTATGTCAAAGATTTTACCAAAAAATGCAATCAAAGAGACGTTTGAATGGCTTGCCGAGGTTGGTGTTGATGAAGTTATTCTTGATACGCCGCAATCGCGTTTTGAAAAGAAAGTTGATAAAAGCGGCGCAAAGATAACGCAAGATATGGCTGTGCCCATTAAAAAAGTCGCCATGCCAAAAGCAAGCATAGACTTACAAGCGTTAGAAAAAATACAAACACTTGAAGATTTGCGAAATTATATGCAAGCCTTTGATCATTGTGGTTTGAAACACACAGCCACCAATATGGTTTTTTCGGATGGAAACTCAAAAGCAAAAGTTATGATTGTGGGAGAGGCGCCAGGCGCTGATGAGGACCGCTTAGGGAAACCGTTTGTTGGTATGAGTGGCCAGCTTTTAGATAAGGCATTGCTATCAATAGGTCTAAGCCGTGAGAAAAATATTTACATCAGTAATATTATTCCATGGCGTCCGCCTGGTAATCGCCCTCCAACCCAAGAGGAAATAGATATTTGCTTACCGCTTATTCAGAAGCATATTGAATTGATTAAGCCAGAGCTGCTTATTTGTGTTGGCGGTGTATCGGTAAAGTCTTTGTTAAAGAGTAAAGAGGCAATTTCAAAATTACGGGGCACATTACATACGTACTCTATTGCAAACCAATCTGTGCCTTTGCTGGCGACCTATCATCCGGCTTTTCTCTTGCGATCCCCTTATCGTAAGCGTGATGTTTGGCTGGACTTACTGCTTGCTAAAGAAAAAATGATTGAGCTTGGCCTTGCTGCCTGATGCCTACTTGGTTTGATTCATGGGTTCTTGCTGTTTCTCTTGCTCTTATGGCGCTGATGTCTGTTCAGGATATAAAAACCCGACAGGTTTACACTGTAGACCTGTTGTTTGTAACAATATGGTTTGCGCTCCAAGCACAAGGCGTTGTTGATTGGTTGATTTATTTGATATCAGTGGGCGGTTTGACACTGGGTACTGCTTTGATTGCTCAACGGCTTTTAAATAAAAAAGTATGTGGGGTAGGGGATGTTTGGCTTTTGGCAGTAATATTAGCATCCCTCCCTTTGGAAAAATGGCCACACTATTTAGTTTTGACAGGTGTTTTGGGGATTATTTGGCATATGTTGGGAATTCAAAAACCCAAGCCAGCCCCCATGATCTTTATCCTATCTCTGGTTTTTGGCGTGGTTTATTTTTTGTGAGGGATGTTGAAAATTATTTTTAAAGCAAGCATCGCAATCCCCACAAGCAGAGCAGCGAAAAGGGTATCAGATAAATAGTGGCCAATTTGGGCCATGCGGACAGCTGAAATGAGTATGATCCAAAATAGCATGATTAGGGCAGCAGGGCGTCGGTATTGGCTCGGGAGCAGGACTAGAAGAGACAAAAATGCGGTTGCAGCAGCAACTTCACCAGAGATAAATGAACAGTTCTTTTGACACTCTGTGCCTATTTCAAAAGGAGCTGTATAGGTTTTGCCCAATTGAATAACTTGGCCAGGCCGAGCCCTTTTAAAAAAAGGTTTAATAAGCCAATCGGATACAACAACACCAGCCATGAAGTAGGATAAAAGAATAAATAGATATGGTTTAAGTTTTTGCCAGGATTTTAAGCATATCAACTTAATCGTTTTATACAAAATAAAGGCAAGAGATAGATAAAGAAGCCAGAAATTTAGACGACGAAGCACATATAAGAATTGTCCATACCAAGAGCCCTGACGATAGTAGAAATGATAAAGTTTTGTGGACAGCCATAAATCAAAATCAGGATTGTACGCAAAAAAAACAACAGCGCCGATGGTTGCAATAGTCAAGAACATCAGGCTTAGATTAAATTTTGATGCGGAGTTAGAGGCTAGATCCATTTGATTAAACAAGCACCCCAAGAGAGCCCAGCACCCAAAGCATCAAGAAGAATAAGATCACCGGCTTTGAAAGGTGTATTATCCTGAGCCCAGTCTAAGGCAAGAGGGATTGAGGCTGCAGATGTGTTGGCATGTTGATCAACGGTGCTGATAATCCGATCTTCAGGCAACCCAATGTGATCAGCTGTTGCTTTGATGATGCGTGAATTAGCTTGATGAGGAACAAACCAGTTTAAATCTGTTGCGGCAACACTGTTTTTCTTAAGCATATCTTCCGCAGCTTGAGCAAGTTTTTGAACTGCTTCTTTAAAAACAGTTTTACCATTCATGACAACTTTACCACTGTCACCTGTTTGACCTACACCGCCATCGGCATAGAGGATGTGATCTAGAGAACCGTCGTTATAAAGCTGACAATCAAGAATGCCTGTATTTGCTTCTTCTGAGCGTTCAAGGAGCACGCAGCCAGCGCCATCGCCAAAAAGGATAGCTGTTGATCGATCTTCCCAGTCCAGTAAGCGGCTAAAGACCTCTGCGCCAATGATCAGCGCTTTTTTGAAATTAGGGTTTGCCTTCATCATGGATTGGCCCACAGTTAAAGCTGTGATAAAGCCATTGCAGGCTGCCTGGCCAATATCAAAGGCAACACAATTTTTGATCTCTAATTTCTTTTGAATGATAGCGGCGGTTGAGGGGAAAGTAAGATCAGGTGTTGAGGTGGCGCAAATAATCAGATCAACTTCTGATGGAGAAATTTCCGCCTTGAAGATAGCTTTTACGCAGGCTTCTGCTGCCAAATCAGAGACCATTTCAGAGCTGGCGGCAATATGCCGTTGTTTTATGCCTGTGCGCTGGGTAATCCATTCGTCTGATGTATCTAGAAAAGAGGCTAAATCATCGTTTGTTAAAACCTTGGTGGGAAGGTATGAGCCAGTGCTTTTAATTATGATCGAGTCTTTATTCATGCGTCTGTTCTTAAATTTCTTGAACTTTAAGACAGTTGCTCTTTAGATGCAATCAAATCTCGTTCAATTTGCTGGCTAAAATCGTATTGATTTAGTTTGTAGGCAACTTCAATGGCATTGGCAAATCCATGTGCGCTGGCACCGCCATGACTTTTGATAGCCAGGCTTTTAAGACCAAGGAACATGGCACCATTATATTTAACTGGATTGAAATGATCCCCTAAGCCGCTGCTTTTACCTTTCGAGAAAAACTTGAACAGTTTGTATAAAGGGTTGCTCTGGATTTTCTTTTTAAAAACTTGAGCAATAACTGTGCCGATGCCTTCAGCTGTTTTGATGGTAACGTTTCCTGTAAACCCATCAGTGACAACTACATCTGCTTTGCCAAGGGGGATATCATTGCCTTCAACAAAGCCGGTATAATTTATAACCTTGGGCAAATTTTTGAGTTTTTGATGTGCCTCATGTAGCTCGGGCTTACCTTTCAATTCTTCGTGACCAATGTTGAGAAGACCAATTGACGGGCTTTCAATATTAAGTAAATCACTGGAGAAAGTTTTGCCCATGATCGCAAATTCAACCAACTGCTTTGGAGAGCATTCTATATTGGCGCCCATATCCAACAAAATACATTTGCCGATAGCGGTTGGGAATGTTGTAGCAATTGCAGGGCGTGTAACGCCTGGTATAGTTTTAAGAAGGATCGTTGCAAGAGCCATGTAAGCACCGGTGTTACCACCAGAAACGATACCATCTACGTGACCATCTGCCACAGCTTGAAGGGCAAGGCGCATGGAAGTGTTTTTACGACGAATTGCTTTGCTGACTATTTCTTCGTTGGTAATGAATTCTGGTGTGTCGTGAATTTGGCAGGTTCTAGCAAAGCTAACAGGGTAAGTTTTAAGAGCTCTTTCTATTAAATCTTTTGGTCCGAATAAGTGGAATTCAATGTCTGAATGTTTTTGATGCGCTAAATGAACGGCTTCAACAATAGAAAGGGGGCCTTTATCGGTCCCCATTATATCAATTGCTAATTTAACGCTTTTCACTGTGCTGTATGAAGGAAGCTATTCTTCAGATTCGTCTACTTCTGGCGCAAGGTCAATCACTTGTTTTTTGTTGTAAAAACCACAAGACATGCATACGTGGTGTGGACGGTAAATTTCCCCACAGTTTGGGCACTCATGTCCCATTACAGGCTTTAGAGCGTGATGAGAGCGACGCATGTTTCTTTTTGACTTTGACGTTTTTCTTTTAGGGACTGCCATTGACTTTCCTTAAGTTTGAACTATTTCTCAAGATGAATAGAAGATATACGCCGAAATTGCAAGCTCTTTTTCGGTTTTTTACTCTTTAAAGAGCTGATTTTTTATTAAATGAAAAAAAACAGCCTTGCGATTTTGGATTAGCGCTTTTCTTTGGTAGCGTGTTTCTGTCCAATTTGGGAAAAGTTTTTCAGGATCTTCTTGATTTTGCCAGATAAAGTAGGGTGTTTTTTTTATTTTCTTAGTGATCCATTCGGCATAGTCAACATGGTCTGTTGCGATCAAAAGCTGACCTGTGTCTTTTAAAAGATCATGAAAAAGGTTTAGTGTTGATTCTTGCAATAGGCGTCTTTTGTGATGTTTCTTTTTTGGCCAAGGATCCGGAAACAATACATAAATTTTATCTAGTGATTTAGGGGTGAAAACAGATAATAGCTGCAACGCATCATCGCGATAAATACGAACATTGTTTAAATTTGAATTTAATGCTTTTTGATAAAAGGCACAGGCACCGTTAATAAAAGGCTCGCAGCCAATAAATCCTTCGTTGGGATTAAGGGCACACTGGTGAGATAAGTGTTCACCAGCACCAAAACCAATTTCGACGTTTAGGGATTTTGGGGTAAAATGAAAGAAAGTTGACGGATTTAGTTTGCTATCGCCGTCAGAAGATGTCTGAATTAAATACTTTGTATCACCTTCATTTAAGAGATCTTTCTTTGCTGAAGACAAAGGGCGTCCAAGACGCCGCCCAAAGAGCATATTCAGGTATTACTTTGCAGACTGGTTAGCAAGCTTGTTTTTTGCCAAGCCACGTTTCTTAGCAGGGATTCTAGCTTTTTTACCAGTAAGCGCGCGGAGGTAATACAATTTAGCACGACGGACAGACCCTTCACGAACCAATTCAATGCGAATAAGTGGAGAGTAAAGCTGGAATGTTCTTTCAACACCTTCACCATAGGAAATTTTGCGGACAGTGAAAGCTGAGCGAATACCACGAGACTTACGAGCAATACAAACACCTTCAAATGCCTGTTCACGCTCAGTGGTTCCTTCCTTAATCTTAACCCAAACTTTGATAGTATCACCAGGTGCAAAAGAGGGAATTGATTTATCTGCAGTCAGGTCCTTGATTTGCTGAGCTTCAAATTTTTCTAGAATGTTCATTTTGCACCTATTCTTTATTTACAAACTTGTTATACAAGTCGGGTCTTCTATGACGGGTTATATCAACAGATTGTTGATGACGCCACTGTTTAATTTTTTCGTGATGACCACTCAACAAGACAGGCGGAACATTTAACCCGTTCCAAACCTCGGGCCTTGTGTATTGAGGATATTCCAGCAAATCATTGCTAAAACTTTCCTCATGGGCAGAGTTTTCATCACCCATCACACCAGGAAGAAGCCTTACGCACGCATCAATAAGAACTTGTGCGGCAACTTCACCACCAGACAAGATATAATCACCAATACTGAGTTCTTCAACACCGTGATAATCAATTACTCTTTGATCAATCCCTTCATAACGTCCACACAACAATGTAAGTGCAGATTGGGAAGATAAAGATTTAACCTTGTCTTGAGTAAGGCGTTTACCACGCGGGGATAAATAAATCAAGTGCCCTTTTTGATGCTGTTGCGCGCGCTGAATGGTTTTACCTAAAACATCTGGTTTGAGAAGCATGCCAGATCCGCCACCGTAAATAATGTCGTCGGTGGTTTGATGTTTATCTGTCGCATCATCGCGTGGATTGAAAGTCTTTAACTGCCAGAGATTTTTGTTTAGCGCTTTACCAGCAATTGAATGTTCCAGGGTTCCTGGAAACATTTCTGGGAAAAGGGTAATAACTTGAATGCTTAAAAGAGGAGAATTGGTCATTCGTCGTTCAAAGTTGAAAAAAGAGTATAAGCCTCATTACTGATCACAACTTTCTTTTTGTTGATATCAATTTCTGGAAAATGCGTTGAAATGAACGGAACATCGAATGAGGAAGCAGTTTCTTTTTTGATAACCACTATGTCATGCGCACCTGCATTGTATAGGCTTTGGACAGAACCGATGGCTTTATTATCAAGAAATACTTGGCTGCCAATTAAATCAGAATAAAGAAATTCATCACCATCACATTCATCACGCGGATTACATGGGGCAAGAATACTCTTTTTGATTTGACTTTCAACATCTGTGCGATTTTTGAAAGCTGAGACTTGAAAAATATGGGTATTTTTTTTTGAGAATTTGTAAGTAATGTCAATAGGCTGGCCACCTTCAAGCTGAAACTGATCTAATCTTAAAAAGAAATCGAGAGAAGCGTTTAGTTTTAAATTAACAAGGCCATTTATACCGTGGGGTTTTGAAACTTCAGCAACTTTAGTGAGGGCCATCTCGTTACTTTTGGGCATGATACAAATTTTTTTCCATCAAATCATACCCCAAAAGTTAACAGGGTAGGTATTTATTCAGCAGCTGGTTTGTCTTCAGTAGAAAATTCATCAGCGGTAGGTGCTTCAGCTTCGGCTTCGGCAGCTTTTTTAGCTTCCTCAGCTGCAGCCTTTGCTTCAGCTTCAGCAGCGGCCTTTTCAGCCATACGCTCTTGCGCTTTTTTCTTTGGCAGATGCTGTTTTGTTTGTTCTGTGCGTTTTTTAGGCTCAAGAATTTTTAATTCAGCAAGAATCTTGTGAACGCGATCAGTTGCTTCAGCACCTGTGCTTAGCCAATATTGCACACGTTCTTGATTAAGGTTGATGCGATTTTCCTCAATAAGTGGGTTGAATGTACCAAGCTTTTCAAGGAATTTACCGTCACGTGGTGCGCGAACGTCTGCCGCAACAATACGATAGAAGGGCTTTTTCTTAGAACCACCACGTGCAAGTCTAATCTTTACTGCCATTTAAAAACCTTTTTAAAATATCTGATGCTAGTTATCAATTCTGCTTTATATTTGTCAATAGAATATTTGGTTTTTATACCTTTGGTGTGTTGAGTTGGCAAAAAACAAAGGGTGTGGTAAAGATGATTAAAATTAAATGAGATATGATATGACTGAAAAGCTCATTGAAGATGAAAAGCAGGGCGTCATATCGGACGACTTTCTTGCGGATATTCGCGAAGCCTTAGCTGATCAAGATGCTGAGCATATTTCTCAGCTTACCAGCATGCTTGTGCCTGCTGACTTGGGTTTATTGTTTGACCGACTCTCCAACGAAAACCGTATCAAGTTGTTTGGGTATATCGAAAAAACATTTGATCCCGAATTGCTTGCTAATTTATCGCCAAGTACATTTAAATCACTTGTGGCGCATATCAGCATTAAGCGCTTGGCAAGCTTGCTTCCAGAGCTTGACAGTGATGATGCCTTTTATATTTTTGAAGAGTTAGACGAACAACAGCAACGGCGGCTCCTTAAAACGATTCCTGCTGAAAACCGGGCAAATTTTGAAAAAATTCTAACATATCCAGAAGATTCTGCAGCGCGGATTATGCAGCAGGAAGTGGTGATCGCGCCTTCTTTTTGGACCATTGAAGCTTTGATTCGCTTTGTTCAGGAATCTGAAAATGTACCAGAAAACTTTTATGAAATTTATGTTGTGAATCCAAGGCATCAGCCTATTGGTCGGGTTTCTGTTAACCAACTGATTCGCCACGGGGGACAGAAAAAACTTGCTGATATCATGAACGATGATGTTCGGGCGATTCCAGCCTCGGAAAATCAGGAAGAGGTAGCTTATGCCTTTCGTCATTATGACTTGGTCTCAGCGCCTGTGGTTGATGAAGCAAATCGCATTATTGGGATGATTACATCAGATGACGTTGTCGATGTGATTGATGAAGAAGCGCAAAAAGAAATTACCCAGATTACGGGTATTAATAATTCCGACTTGAGCGCGCCTGTTCTGTTGATGTCTTACCATCGGATGGCTGGATTGATGGTAACGTTTATTAACTCGTTTTTGGTGATTTTTGTTTTGTCTCACTTTGAAGGGGTGATTAAAGCAAAGGCAGGTCTGGCTGCCTTGCTGCCCATTGTCAGTGGTATGAGCGGGGCATCTGGTACGCAAATTATTGCTTTAACAGTGCGGGCCCTGGCAACAAAGATGTTAAGTCCGGCTAATACATTTAAAACCGTTACACGTGAATTATTAATTAGCTCAATTAACGGAATCGTTTTCTCTCTTATTCTGATGGCTTTCATTGTTGTGTGGTACGATGACTTGTTCATGGGATTGGTTTTGATTGTTTCCTTAACGTTTACAATGTTGTGGGCGGCTTTTTCTGGGGTTGTTTTGCCAATTGTTGTGGATCGCTTAGGTTTAGATCCGGCTATTAACACAGGACCGCTTCTATCGGCGTTAACAGATGTTATTGGGTTTTTGTCTGTGTTGGCCCTAGCAACGGCGATGCTCTGAGGTTGATATGCAAGCGTGTGTGATTGTTGAAGCTTTAAGAACACCTATCGGTAGATTCAAGGGTGCTTTGGGCCGCATGTCTGCTGTTGAGCTGGGAACTTCTGTTGGTCGAGCTATCTTATCAATGCTTGATTTTAATAAACAAGACGTTGATGAAGTGATTATGGGCACGGTTCTTTCTGCCAATCAAGGCCAGGCACCAGCACGGCAAATTGCGATAAAAATGGGTCTGTCTGAATCATGCCCAGCCACGACTGTGAACAAGGTCTGTGGTTCGGGTATGAAGTCTGTCATGATGGCTTATGATCAAATTCGTTTGGGGCAAGGGAATTGCTATTTCGCTGGTGGAATGGAAAGTATGTCCAATGCTCCTTTTTTAATGACAAAAGCGCGAGAGGGTTTGAAATTTGGTGAGTTGCCTAAAGATTTGGTGTCGCCTGTTGTTGATCACATTTTGCAAGATGGTTTATTGGATGCCTCAACCAAACCCAAAAGTCTTATGGGCGCACATGCAGATCTAACAGCAAAAAAATATAATATTACGCGCGCACAGAAAGATGAATATGCGCTGAGATCTCTGGAGCGTGCTCAGAAAGCCAGAGCTGAAAACAGACTGCAAAGAGAAATCGTTCCGTTGCTTTTAAAAACGCCGACTCAGGAAATTGAATTGGATTATGACGAAGAATTAGATTTTGCTCGGCCTGAAAAAATCCCAACCCTGAAGCCAGCTTTTATGGAAGAAGGAACAGTAACAGCTGGAAATGCAAGCTCTTTGGCCGATGGCGCTGCCATGTTACTGGTAACATCTGAGGAGTATGCTAAACAACATAATTTACCGATCCGTGCGCGTATCAAAGGGGCTAGCCAATCGGCAGGTGCACCTGCTGATTTTACAGCTGCACCTGTGCAATCTATTGCAAAACTGATGCACTCACTTTCTTGGACAGTAAGTGATGTTGATTTGTTTGAAATAAATGAAGCATTTGCAAGCGTGCCGTTAATTGCAGCACAGGAATTAGGAATCGATCATCGTATTCTCAATGTGAATGGCGGGGCATGTGCGATAGGGCATCCATTAGCAGCTTCATCAGCAAGGGTTATTGTGACCCTTCTGAATGCTTTAGAGCAGCGTTCTTTGAAGCGTGGGATTGCCAGTGTGTGTATTGGTGGCGGTGAGTCTACCAGTGTTGCAATCGAATTGTAATCAGACGTATAAATAAAATGCATCGATACAGTGTGGGGTTTTCATTATTTGGCGTTATCGTTGAATACTTTGATTATGCATTGTATGGTTTTCTCGCAACTGAAATAACAGCTCATTTTTTTCCAGCGCATAGCTTGCAAAACGGTTTAATTAATACCTTTGCGATTTTTGCTATGGGTTCTTTGGCCAAGCCTTTAGGAAGTTTTGTTTTTTCTCATATAAGCGATCATAAGGGCCGCGCATATGTCGTTCGAATAGGTGTATGGGGATTGATGTTATCAACTTTAGGAATTGGATTGATTCCTTCCTACCATGTTTGGGGGCTGTGGTCTTTGGTTGGCTTAATTTTGTGTCGTGTGACTCAAGGAGCTGTTATCGGTGGACAAACCGATGGAATTCGCTTGCTTGTTTCAGAGCATATTGGTTCAAAGTTTAAGCATCTCTCTCATGGCGTCATGGGCGCTGCGTCTGGTTTTGGTATTTATTTGGCCGCATATGCCGCTGGAAAGCTACATACTTCTGTAAACTTTGATTGGCAAAATCTATATCTTGTAGGAGCTTTTGCCTGCTTTATTTTAGTGATCATGCGTCATTGGATAAAAGATTCGACAGCATTTGTACAGGCAAAGAAGAAATCAGCTCCTCATGAAACGATCCATGTTTTTCTGCGCAATAAACGGTTGCTCGCTGTGGTGATTTTAGCTATGGGTTCTCATGGAGGATTGTACCATTTCTTTGCAATCTTTCTAAATACTTACACCACTGATATGAATAATTTTTTCACGCAAATGCAAGGTGCTGAGATTAGTAAATTGGTTTCCCTAGGATATCTCATAGGTGGGGTGGCTATTGGAGCAGCTGTAGATCTTTTAAAACATGCTCGCCTCTGGTTGGTAACTATTTTTGGGCTCATAGTATGTTGTTTTATGTTACCAGTTTTGCTTTTCATTCATGAATTTTCAACGATTGTTTTTTTTGCCGCGGGTTTTTTCCTCTCTGGCACGAGTTCAATGATTATTGTGAATATTCTTGCAAGCTTACCAATTCGTAGTCGTCATCGTTTTTTTGGCTTTGGCCATGTAATTGGCTCACTAATGCTTTCGGGGACAACGCCCTTGATCGCGACCAAGCTTTTTAGTGTAAATGAGCATCTTCCAATGTATTGGCTTGGATTTTTACTGGCCGTGAATGTTGGTTCGACGTATGCTCTATATCGGCAACAACGCAAGAAGATATGACGACAAACGTTATAGATCGATCGAAAGATAGTAAAAACGCACTCAAACCCATAGTGGTAGCGGTGATCAGCAATTTGATTGAGTATTACGACTATGCCATTTATGGCTTTTATGCGGCTGTTTTAGCGCGGTCGTTCTTTCCAGCGGATGATCCAATTGTTGGGCTGGTGCAATCCTGGGGTGTGTTTTTCATCGGGTCATTGGCGAAACCCTTGGGAGCCATAGTTTTTGGCCGGATTGGGGATGCGCTTGGGCGACGGCAAAGTCTGCGTTGGAACCTTGGAGGGGTTGGGATTGCAACGATACTGATTGCACTTCTACCTACGTATCAGTCGATTGGTGTATGGGCGCCTATATCACTGATATTCCTGCGCTTTTTCCAAGGATTTTTTTATGGCGGCGAGGTGTCGGGCATTCGTATATATGTGTTGGAACATGTAGGGGATCGGCGGCCATGCTTTGCTAACAGCCTGAGTTCTCTATCTTCTTCGCTGGGTGTGGCGATGGCAGGATGGATGGCAGCTTCAAGTTTAACGCTGATGGGACTTCCCAGCTGGCGCTTGGCTTTCATGATTGGTGGAATATCGGCTCTGGCTCTGTGTTTGATGCGGGCTGTTATGCCAGAAACGGCCTCTTTTACCCGGGCAATAAACGCTAAAAAACAGGTCGAAAATAGGGTCAAAAAGGCCACTTTTAGGTCCAAAACAAGCACTTTTGAGTCACTTTCGGGTCACTTTCGCGTCTTTTTGGCCATCATTTTATTATCGGCTTGTGTATCGGGAAGTTACTACTTTGTTATTTTGCATGGGCCGACGTTGTGGTCAAAATTAAGCCACATGATCAGTTACCAAGAGGCCAAAAATTTGACCACCAACAACTTGTGGTTTTACACATTGTTTTTACCTATGGCTGGATGGATAGCCGATCAGTTTGGCGCACTGAAAACATTTGTCTTTGCCCTTGTTGGGGCATTGGCAGTGACCTTAATTCTACTGTCTATGCCATTGCGCACAGCTTTGATTTCGTATCACGGCCTAACACTGGTGTTGTTTTTTATGGCGTTCTTGAATGTTTCAACTTATGTCATGATTATGAACCGTTTGCCGGTATTGATTCGCTATCGACTTATCGCTTTGGCGCATGCGCTGGGATCTTCTTTCCTGGCCAGTTCGGTGCCAGTGGTGGCAACAAAATTATGGCAGATTGAACCAAGCAAAACCTATCAGCTGATATATTTATTGGGGCTGTTTGCCACAGGGATTATTGCGGTGCTGCTGATTAAGCCATTAAAAAAAACGGCATTATAAAACCAAAAAATTCTAGCGATTATAAGATTTGATAATCCGGCTTTTATCACGCTGCCAATCGCGATCTTTTTGGGTATGGCGCTTATCGACTTTGGTTTTTCCTTTCCCCAAAGCAATTTCCACTTTGACCAGGCCGCGTTGGTTGAAATACATGGAAACGGGCACAAGGGTATAGCCCTTACGTTCCAGGGCCCCGACCAATTTGCGAATTTCTCTTTCTTTTAATAACAGCTTGCGTGGGCGCGTGGGTTCGTGATTAAACGCCCCGGCTGACTTCCACGGTTCGATATTGGCATTGCGCAAAAAAATCTCACCACCATCGTGGCTGGCATGGGCATCTTGAATGTTGGCACGGCCATTGCGCAGCGACTTAACCTCGGAACCAGTTAGGACAATGCCGGCTTCAAAAAAATCTTCCAGCGCATAGTCAAAGCGGGCGCGGCGATTCAAAGCAATGGTTTTGCGGTTCGAGGTCATATCCTTAATCTTAGAGTGATCCTTTGTGCTTAACAAGGCAGGCGTGAAAAAGCAAGGCTCAAGTTGCGTTTGCTGCCACGTGCTGTTCAATGAAAGCAATAACTTTTTCAGCCGTTTGGCAATTGTATACCTGATCAACGGCTTGGAAACCTGGATTGCCGTTTACTTCCAGTACATAGGTTTGATCAGCGCTTTCGATCAGATCAACGCCGGCAAAGGTAAGCCCCACCGCTTTGGCTGCATCCAGCGCCAGCTGCTGTTGTTGCGGGCTAAGGGTGATTTTTCCGGCCATACCACCACGACTGATGTTAGAGCGAAATTCACCAGGGGCATTGGCTTGGCGTTTAACAGCGCCAATGATTTGGCCATCTAAAACCAAAGCGCGCATATCCTGGCCTGCACTTTCGGCAATGAATTCTTGAATAAAAAACGGTTCGTGCACCGCATGCAGATAATCGATCAAGGCCCGGACTTGACCCAAAGATTCGGCCAGCATCACACCTTTGCCTATCGAGCCTAGATTGGTTTTGATAATAAGTTGCTGGCTTCCTGTGATTTCCATAAAGCTGCAAAGATCGGCCTCGGTAGGAAGCCATAACGTGCGCGGAATGGGCAGGTGATGCCGAGCCAAAACCTGCAAGCACTGGAATTTGCGCCGCGCTAAATGGAGGGCCGCTGGAGAATTCAGGCAATACACACCCTGGGCCTGATAGCCCGAAAGGGCGACGCACCCGGCCTCAAAGTCATGGGTTTTCAGGCGTGGGATCAGGGCATCAAAATCAAGGGGACTCGCTTTCAACGGTATGTCGGCAGGGTTAGCTGCAACCGATTGCTGCCCACTGACCAAGGTATGAATTTCATGCCCGCGGTTTTTGGCCGCTGTTATGAAGGCATAATCATTGTAATTCCCAGCAGTTACATCTGTTGGTTTTCCAGTAAGAAGGGCAATTTTCATGGGTTTAGGCAATTTTTTTGATGTGCCTATGATAGCCATGATAGAAGACCCTGGCAATAAATACCCATTGCCTTATGTGACTATTTTTAACCCGTTTTCTTAAGCGAGTTAGGAGCGCGTGAGGGTCTCACTTTTTTACCAGTCACCCTGAGGAAGGACGAAGTCCTGACGTGAGGGTCTGAATGGAGTTGCAAGAGATTCTCACGCGGATATAAAATCCGCTCATAATGACGTGTGTTCTGTAAAACGTGAGGGTCTTACCCATCCATCTATGCAGTGACTGCTTTTTTAACTAGAGCTGGTTTGGCCAACACACTTATTGCACAAAGCATTACAGTCTGCATTTTCTGTGCATGAACAACTGCTGCATTGTTGTGCGTTCATTTGGCTATTGCCAGACTCAGTCGTTTTTTTTTCAGTCTGTTGGTTTGTAGATTGGCACTCACTATCTTGGCATTTTGAGCATTTAGTACAGCAATTGGGCGTTTGCAAGCAATCACAGCGTTGACAGAGTCTCTTTGTTCTAGGATCAGTAGGTTGTCTATAAACTTTTGTTGATAAGCACGGAAGGCTCACGAGCATTGTAATTAAAAAGGGGCTGGCCTAGATAAGGGAGCCATATTGTTGTTAATGAGTTAAAAGATACACCATTTTCTTAAGTGCTTCAATTGTTGCTTGGGAG
>MDTA01188144.1_pt1 | contig 24066 bp, 19 predicted proteins | sample 811151 | NCBI WGS metagenome assembly MDTA01 (sample SAMN05326648, study PRJNA326480) | marine metagenome | isolation source: seawater | place: Indian Ocean: South | collected 2010
CGTTTCCGACAGCACACGTGTCATCGCCGCCGTAAGCGTCGTCTTACCGTGGTCAACGTGACCGATCGTGCCGACGTTGACGTGCGGCTTTGTGCGTTCGAATTTCTCCTTGGACATTCTCCGGTCTCCAAAAAGAGTCGCCCGGTTGCAGTATTACTGGCAGGGCGCGCTGCTAAGGTTTCAGTTTACTTCGTACACAAGCCCCTAACGGGTAAGGGCTAAATCTTTGGTGCCCACAACTGGATTTGAACCAGTGACCTCTCCCTTACCAAGGGAGTGCTCTACCGCCTGAGCTATGTGGGCAAATTTGTCGCTAGCAAGCGGTGTTGGCAACAGATGCCGCGCTTTCTCTCCAGAATGCTCGCAAAGCTTCCTTTCTGAGCGCGTACAGTTTGTTTGGAGCGGGTGATGGGAATCGAACCCACACCATCAGCTTGGAAGGCTGAGGTTCTACCATTGAACTACACCCGCAATGGTCGAGACCTAACCGCTTACCTGAGGCCCCTCCCCATTAACGAGGACCATCGTTGCGGACCCGTCAAGAGACCTGTATTCACTCGCTGGCAAGCCCGGCCACTACGGCGTCAACGGGACAATCCGCGCGGCCGTGATAACCAATTGGTGGAGGGGGGAGGATTCGAACCTCCGAAGGCTGAGCCAGCAGATTTACAGTCTGCCCCCTTTGACCACTCGGGAACCCCTCCGAAACATCAAGCCGCGTATTCTCGCCGCCACCAGATAGCATGTCAACCTTACGGCGTGCAGGAAAATCAGTGTGTCAGAGACGTCGGGATGGGCCCGTGTACGACGGCAGTTACACCCAGTCTCGCTCCGGCAGAAATTCTTCCGTCAGGCGTGCCTCCGGAGAACCTGGCTCTGGGGCCCATGCATACCGCCAATTGGCAGTGGGTGGCATAGACATCAGGATAGATTCAACCCGCCCCCCGGACTGCAACCCAAACAGGGTCCCGCGGTCGTATACGAGGTTGAATTCCACATAGCGGCCGCGCCGGTAGAGCTGGAATTCGCGTTCCCGCGCCCCGTAGTCGAGGGCAGCCCGGCGCTGGACGATCGGTTCATACGCTGGCACGTAGCTGTCGCCGATGGCCCGCGTGAATGCAAAACACTCGGCAAAGGAGCGATCGTTCAGGTCATCAAAAAACACGCCGCCAACGCCACGCGCCTCCCGGCGATGCTTGTTGAAGAAATACTCGTCACACCAGCGTTTGTAACGCGGATAGCGGTCATCCCCAAACGGCGCACACGCCGCCTTGGCCGTGCGATGCCAATGCTGTACGTCTTCCTCGAATGGATAGAACGGGGTCAGGTCATAGCCGCCGCCGAACCACCAGACGGGAGGGTGATCACTGCGAGTGGCTACAAACATGCGCACGTTGCAGTGGCTGGTAGGCACGTAAGGATTGCGTGGATGCACGACCAGAGAAACGCCCATGGCCTCAAATCCGCGACCGGCCAGTTCCGGTCTCGCCGCGGTTGCCGAGGGCGGCAGGCTCTCGCCATGAACATGCGAAAAGTTGACGCCGGCCTGCTCGAACACCTGGCCTGTCAGAACACGACTACGTCCACCACCGCCCGCGTCACGTGTCCATTCGTCTTCGCGAAACTGAGCGTCGCCGTCAAGTGCACTCAGTCGCGCGCAGATGTTGTCCTGCAGCCCGAGCAGGTAGCGTTTGACAGCCGCGACGTCTAGGTGCGCAGCGCTTGTACCGTCCTGCGTGTTGGAAAGGTCTTCTGTCATCGCCTGCGTCTCCTGTTACGCGTACCCGGAGGCCGGCCCCTCAATCTCGCAGCATCCGACCACTGGACAGATCGATGATGCGGCTCGGCCGAGGGTCATTGCCAACTCGCCCACCCACGCACCAGTCGATGCGTCCGCCCAGGCGCCGAGCTACGTCAACCACCCGGCGCGCGGGTCGTTTGCCGCTCAAATTAGCGCTCGTGGATACGATGGGCCCACCAAAGGCCAGACACAGATCGCGCGCGAGTCCGTGTGTTGTGACGCGCACCGCGATGGTATCGCGCCCGCCACTCAACCAGTCGGGCACGCTGTGCTTTTTCTTCACAACCCAGGTGGTCGCCCGGTCGCCATCAAGTTGCGCGGCATGTGAGCTGAGTGCATGCACCTCGTCTTCAGCCAGCAACGCGTGCAACTGCGCGACATCAGCGGCGATCAGAATCAACCCTTTGTTGGCATCACGCACTTTGGATGCCAGAACCCTGCGCACGGCGCGACCGTCAAACGGGTCACAGCCGAGCCCGTATACCGCTTCCGTTGGATAGGCAATCACGCCGCCGCCGTGCATTACACGCGCGGCTTTGCGGGCTCGATGCCCATTGACACCCAGACTGGTCATTGCCGGCGGTGCTCTTGCGGGTATTCCAGCATCGGGCGTGTCGCCGCGAACCTGATCAGTCTTCCGCCTTGGCCGCTACCACTTTCTTGCTGGCGGTCTTATTCTTGGAGACGACGTTCCTCTTGCTGCTCTTTTTCTTGGTGGTCTTCTTCGCGGCTTTTTTTGCTGGCGCTTTCTTCGCGACGGCCTTCTTCGCGGCAACTTTCTTCTTGCTGCCACGCCGGCCACGCTCCGGCGCCTCGGCGATCATCTTCTGCACCTGCTCCAGCGTCAGCGCGGCCGGGTCCTGGTCTTTGGGTACCTTGGCGTTCTTCTTGCCATCAGTCACATACGGACCGTAACGCCCATTCAGCACGCTGATGCCTACCTCTTCGAACACCTTGATATTGCGATTCGCGTCCGTTTCTTTTTTAGCGGCGATGATCTCAAGCGCACGCGGCAGGGCGATCGTATACGGGTCATCCTCTTTTCCGAGAGATGCGTACTTGGCACCGTACTTCACATACGGACCGAAGCGGCCAATATTTGTGGAAACCGGCTCCCCTTCTGCCGTTTCACCGAGATCGCGTGGCAGTTGAAAGAGCGTGAGTGCTTCATCCAGCGTGATCGTCGTGATGCGTTGCCCGGGCAACAGGCTCGCAAACTTCGGTTTCTCTTCTTCCTCGCGTGTACCAATCTGCGCAAAGGCACCGTAGCGCCCCAAACGCACGCTGACCATCCGGCCCGATTTGGGATCAACCCCCAGTTCGCGGGCGTCGGCCACCTCAGCGCGGGTCAGCGTCTCCTTGTCTTTGACACGGCTGTTGAAATCGTTCCAGAAGCGGTCCAAGACGGGCACCCAGTTGATTTCACCACGCGAGATTGAATCGAGTTCATCCTCCAGGCGCGCCGTGAAGTCGTAGTCCACATAGCGATCAAAGTGCTGGGTCAGGAATTTTGCGACGATGCGTCCCGTATCCGTCGGCTGGAAACGGCGCTTCTCTAGTTCCACATACTCGCGGCTGACCAGGGTCGCGATGATGGATGCGTAAGTGGAAGGCCGCCCTATACCGTATTCTTCGAGGGTCTTGACGAGGCTCGCCTCCGTGTAGCGAGGTGGCGGCTCGGTGAAGTGCTGCTCCGGCCGAATATCCAGGAGCTTCACAACATCACCTTCATCCAGGGGCGGAAGGATCTTCTCGCCGTCGTCCGTCTTGCCGTCCGAGCCTTCCTGGTAGACCTTCATGTAACCGGGGTCGGCGATGGTTGAACCGTTCGCACGGAAACGGTGCTCACCGGCGTCGAAGTCGACTGCCACCGTGTTGATCAACGCGTGGTTCATCTGGCATGCGAGCGTGCGTTTCCAGATGAGGTCGTAGAGCCGCGACTGGTCGTCGCTGAGTTGCGGGCGCAGGCTGTCCAGCGTGCGCCTGATCGAAGTGGGCCGAATCGCCTCGTGCGCTTCCTGGGCATTCTTGGATCGATTGCGGAATGTACGCGGCTCCGGCGGATGCTGACTTCCACTGAACCGTTCATTGATGTAGTCGCGAATCTCGGCCACGGCTTCCTGGGCGAGTGTGACCGAGTCTGTCCGCATGTAACTGATGAGGCCCGTCAGGCCCTCGTCCGTCTCAATGCCTTCGTAGAGTTGCTGCGCGACGCGCATCGTGCGCGATGCGGAGAAGCCAAGTTTGCGCGACGCCTCCTGCTGCAATGTGGAGGTCGTAAACGGTGCGGCGGGATTGCGACGCCTTTGTTTACGTTCGACGGAGCTCACTGTAAGTGTTTCGCCCGCAGCATTCTCAAGGCGCTGGCGAGCGGCCGTGGCATCGGCTTCGTTGGTCAGCGTGAACTGCTCAAACTTGCTGCCATCGAGCTGCGTCAGGCGGGCCATGAAATCCTGTTCGTCGTGCTTGAGATCGACCTCAACGCTCCAGTACTCCTGCGGCACAAAACGTTCGATCTCGTCCTCACGCTCGGCGATCATGCGCAATGCGGGGCTCTGCACGCGCCCGGCCGACAATCCTCTACGAATCTTCTTCCAGAGCAATGGCGAAAGATTGAAGCCCACCAGGTAATCCAATGCCCGGCGCGCCTGTTGCGCGTTGATCAAATCGGTGGACAAGGTGCGCGCTTCAGAAATTGCACGCTGGATGGCTTGTTCGGTGATCTCGTGGAACACCACACGTTGCACCGGTTTTGCGTCCAGCAGCTCACGGTCACGCAGAATCTCCACCAGGTGCCACGCGATCGCTTCACCCTCACGGTCCGGGTCAGTCGCGAGAAACAGCGAATCCGCCTTTTTCATGGCCTTGGCGATGCGTTCAACATGTTTTTCGTTGCGCTCGATGACCTCGTAATGCATCTCGAAGTCGGCACTGGGGTCCACTGCACCCTCTTTGGGGCGCAGGTCACGGACGTGTCCGTAAGAGGCCAAAACCTCGAAGTCACGCCCCAGATATTTATTGATGGTCTTGGCTTTTGCCGGTGATTCGACAATGAGCAAGTGTTGACCCGACATGCAATTCTCGCAGCCCGACCCCGCCCGCGGACACACTCTCGTAGCCCGGATGAAATCGTGTAAGTTCGTTCAAAACCCTTTGGGCGGAGCCCGAAGGGGCGCTATTTAGGGAGCGCAAGCGATACTTGTCAAACACAATTTTTGTTTCGCGCACACCTTAGCCGTAGTGACTTCGCTACCACTCGGATGATCGGTTTTCCCTATCGCAAGCCCTAAATCTGAACATGCCAACGCCCCCCACCGCGCCGCAGACGAAGCCGGAAAGCGCCAGCTTCTCTAACCTCGACAAGGCTTCTGGTGGCGCCACGCCCAAGGCTGCCGCCACGTCGTCCACACTCATGGGCCCACTCTGCAACATACGATAAACAGGCTCGTCGGGCAGTTCGTGCGGCGCTTCCACACGCTGACTTGAAGCGACGCTGCCCTTCGTCTTGGGTTGCATCTTCGATTGGAACGCCGATTCGAGCTTGAGTTCAGAAAACACTTCCGCCATGTCTTCCACCAGCATGGCGCCGTCGCGAATCAGCGAGTGACAGCCCCGAGACTGAGCAGACACGACAGCCCCCGGTCCGGCGAACACCTCACGCCCCTGCTCCGCCGCCAACCGCGCCGGAATGAGCGAGCCACTCCGTTCCGCCGCTTCAACGACCACCACGCCCAGGCATATCCCGCTGATGATGCGGTTGCGCTGCGGAAAATGTGCTGCCAGCGGCGGCTCGCCCGGTAAGAATTCCGTCAAGATGACGCCCCCCGACACCACAATCTCCTCAGCCAGCCGCTCATGTGCTCGCGGATACACCCGGTCAGACCCGCAAGCTGCCACGGCGATCTGTGGTAGCTGGCCATGCACGGGTACGGCGCGCAACGCATCCTGGTGCGCGGCGGCATCAATGCCGAGCGCCAGACCGCTCACCAGCGTGCAGCCCTGGGCAACCAGCGTCTCTCCAAATCGCCTCGCCGTCGCGCGGCCAGTTGGCGTCGCGGCCCTGGAGCCGACTATGGCCACGCAAGCGGTGGTTTGCGGCTTCAATTCACCGCGCACGAACAGCACGGGAGGCGCGTCCGACAAATGCGACAGCAGATGCGGGTAAGCAGCGTCGTTCCAGATCAAGACGTGCGCGCCAGCGTCTGACAGCTGGGTGAGAAGCCCCTGTAACGCCCGCTGGGTCACACCAAGTGCCGCGTCGCGCAACTGCGGCGCCAAACGCGCGGCTTGCCAAGCCGCCGCGGACGCGCACAGCGCCCCGGCCGCACCGCCAAATGACTCGCGAATCGCATTCCATGCGCTCGATGACATGCCGCGCGCGAGTTTCAACCTGAGGACTGCCTTACATTCGGGGCTTGCAGAGTTTGCCAGGCAAACAGGTGGAGGCTTCGATTGTGCTGACACGGACACAGCTTCCTTCGCGGGCTTGGAACCTGCGCAACAGTGTTACGCCGTGTCGACAGAAAAGATGTCGCTTGAAGAAGCGCGGACGTCAGAGAAAGGTGGTGTGCCTGTAGGCGAATTGCGGGTTCGACGAAACCTTGGTTGGTACTCGCGGGAGCTGATAGGGAACCGAAAGAAGGAGGGATCCGAAAGCGGCGCGCCCCCCAACCGTTGCCCGGTTGCGCGCCGCTCGGATATTCAATGGGTGCATTGCCAATGGATGCCTTAGGGATTGGCGACTGCGTCCTCGAGATTCATCGCGCGTGTCGCTTCCATCACCAGTGCATAACTTAGGTTATCGAATGCGCGGAACACCATCACCGAACCTGCCCGCTCATCTGGCAGCTTGTAGTTCTGATAAGACTTGTCCAGTGGCACAAGCCATTTGCCAATGTCACGAACCATCCGGTCCATCGCCATCGTGAAGCCTTCCAGCCCTCGTTGTCGATCAAAGTCGAATTCGATCTCGGCATCCGGCTCGGGTAGCTGCGCGTTCGGGTCCAGCGCCAGCAGGTCCCGCTCGAGGGTCCCGCGTTGGAAGACGGCCAGCACCGAACCTTCCTTGATGCCGTCCTCTTTACCGAGATTCAATACAACCACCGCATGGAGACCAATCTGCGTGACCCCCTCAACCACAGAGATAATGCTGCCTTTGACCGGCTTGTCCGGCGCGTGCGGATAGAAGGACTGCTCAACACCCGGGTCATTGGCCGGCAGAATTCGGTCACCCACCAGCACTTCGCGTTTGATTGTCGTGAGCAACAGGGTTGACGGGTCACCGCCGCGGGTCAGAACCGCATCACCGATGTGCATCGCCTCGTAACCCAGAATCTCGCCCGCTGCATCAGGGTCCACGTAGGCGTCACCCTCGCGAAAGACGGTAAACCGTTGCCCCTGTTCGGGGCGTAGGCCTCGTGCGTAAACCACAGAACCGGGGCCACCCACGATATGTTCTTTGCCGAGCGAGACGATGTAAGGGGACTCTTCCAGCTGGTCCGCGCCTACAACGCGTGGCCGACTCAGGAATGTATGAATGGCGTCCACCGGAATCACCGGAATCGCGCCTGAGGCGGATCTCAGCACACGGGCACGCGGCGACAATTTGATCACCGGCCGGCCTTCGGCAGACATGCGCAGCACCGGTGAGCCGTTCTCATCGTAGGAGAGATAAAGCACGTCGCCCGGGTAGATAAGGTTCGGGTCGCGCACTTGCGGATTGCCAAGCCAGACCTGCGGCCAACGCCACGGATCGCGCAGGAAACGCGCGGAGATGTCCCATAGGGTGTCGCCCTGCTGAACCGTATAGTTTTGTGGATGATCGGCGCGCAGGATCGAGGTCGTCGCCGCGGCTGAAACTGCCGCCACGGTGCACAGCCACATTCCGATGGCGGCGACACTCAAGCGTAACGGAAACATAATCCTGCCCAAGCCAGTTGCCAAATCACGATAGATAACTGTCATAGATAGCTGAAACTAATACAAAAAACAACCAAAACCCCTTCTTCAGTTACAAGAACGCGCGCGCGAGGCCACGCATCCGCAGGGTTGGTTGAACTGATTAATGTAGCCCCGTCCAATCCATGTGTACGGTGGTGCGCCCCATGCGAACCGTTATAATCCGAGTCTGACTTAGTGCCGTATCCAGGCACCCGCCGTAGTTGAGTCTTTTTGCGAATGGCCAAGTTAGAAATCTTGCACTACCCAGACCCGCGCCTGCGCAACTGTGCGCGGCCAGTAGATGTGGTGGACGAAGACGTCAAAACGTTGGTCGACAATATGCTCGAGACAATGTACGAGGCGCCTGGCATTGGTCTGGCCGCGACCCAGGTCAACGTCGACCGGCGTGTCATTGTAATCGACGTCTCCGAGGACAAGTCGCAGCCGCTGTGCTTCATCAACCCGGAACTCGAGGAGACTGACGGTCAGGTTGAACTGGAAGAAGGCTGCTTGTCCGTGCCGGGCATCTACGAAACCGTGCAACGGGCCGAACAAATTCGCGTCCGGGCTGTTAACCGTGAAGGCGAGTCCTTTACGCTCGACGCGGAAGGTTTACTGGCCGTCTGTATCCAACACGAAATTGACCATCTGGATGGCAAGCTCTTTGTTGACTATCTGTCGCGTCTGAAACAGCAGCGCATACGCAAGAAAGCGCAGAAACAGCAGCGTTAGGTGCACCCGCATTCCGTGACCGCTTCTACACTAGCGCGCATCGGCTTCGCCGGCACGCCGGCGTTCTCCGCAACGATCCTGGATACTTTGATTGACGCCGGGCGCACGCCGGTCGCGGTCTGGACACAGCCGGATCGTCGCGCGGGCCGCGGCCGGAAACTCGCACCGAGCTATGTCAAACAGCGCGCACTGGCCGCCAATATCCCGGTACTGCAGCCGACTTCGCTCAAGGACCCGGACGCGCGGGCCGCACTCGCCGAGTGCAATCTCGATTTGCTGATAGTGGTCGCATACGGACTGCTGCTACCGCAGACTGTGCTTGATGCACCGCGCCTCGGCTGCATCAACGTGCACGCGTCTACGTTACCTCGTTGGCGTGGCGCTGCTCCGATTCAGGCCGCCATTGCCGCGGGTGACGAGACGACAGGGGTATGCATCATGCAAATGGACGCGGGCCTGGATACCGGACCGGTACTGTTACACGCCGCGCTGCCAATTGCAGAGGATGCCACGGCCGGCAGCCTGACGACTGCCCTCGCAGACTTAGGCGCTGCGACGCTGGTGGACGCACTGGACCTGCTCGAGCGCAGCGAACTGGCCGCCGAGCCGCAAGATGACGCATTGGCAACCTACGCGGGTCGTATTAGCAAGGGAGACGCAGAGCTGGATTTTGGGCGAACGGCGCTTGAGCTCGAACGACAGGTGCGGGCTTTTGACCCGTGGCCCGTCTGCTACACAAATCAGTCCGGCGAGCGCCTGCGGGTATGGAAAACGGAATTGGCAAACGGCCCAGCGTCAACCAGCGCCAGGCCAAACAACGAGCAGGTCACCGACGACAGGCACACCGGTGCGGGCCCGAACAGCGACGTGCCAGGCATCGTGTTGGACGTGTCGCCGTCGGGTATAGACGTCGCGACCGGGGCCGGAGTCTTGCGATTGCTCGAGGTGCAGAGGGCTGGGGGCAAACGCCTCCCGGTAGCAGAGTATATTCGCGCGCACGCACCGGCCATTGGGTCTGTACTTGGCTTCGCCTCACAGGGCGACGCTGAAACAGTCGATTAGCGGCGCGGCGTGACTTGTGTCATTGAAACAACGGCAACCTAAACAGCAGCCAAGCGGGCAACAGCGAGCCAGGCAACGCCGCTCCGGGCAACGCAGGCACGGAGCACAAACGGGTGGGCCGCGTGTCGCCAATGCGCGCACAGTGGCAGCGCGAGTACTGCAGAGGACATTGCTGGGTGGCGCACGACTGGACCAGCAGCTCGACCAGCTACCGGACTTTGCCGACCCGCGCGACCGCGGGTTAGTACATGAACTGGCAACCGGCATTGTGCGCTGGTATCCCCGGCTGGATCGCATCGTTGCGCAAATGCTGCACCGGCCGCTCAAAGACCCTGATCTCAATATTCCGATACTGCTGGGCATCTACCAGCTCATCCACACCCGCGTGCCAACGCACGCTGCCATCTCTACCAGCGTCGATACGGCGGCAGCACTAGGGTTCAAGTCCGCCAAAGGGCTCGTGAACGGCGTGTTACGCCGTTTTGTCAGAGAACGCGAAGACATCGAGAAGGCAATAGCCAAAGACCCGGTTGCGCAATTCGCGCATCCTCAATGGCTGATTTATGCGCTCCGCGACGCATGGCAGGAGGCCGCGCCACAGGTCCTGGCGCGCGCCAATGAAATTGCTCCGCTGACGCTCCGCTGTAATCTGCAAAAGACGTCCCGGGATGCATACCTAGTATCACTGCATGAAGCTGGCGTCGCGGCGGAGCCCCATCCGGTCAGCGAGGTCGGTATCAACATCGTCAAAGGTGGCGACCCCCGTCAACTGCCGGGTTTCGAGACTGGCCACTTCAGCGTGCAAGATGGCGCAGCCCAGCTGGCGGCCAAGCTGCTGGACGCGCCAGCTGGGGCCCGCGTTCTGGACGCGTGTGCAGCGCCGGGCGGCAAGAGCGCCGCGATTCTGGAGCGCGCGCCGGACATTCAACTGACAGCGCTGGACGTGGATGCGGAGCGGCTGCAACTGGTCGAACAGACCTTGAGCCGGGTCGGCTTGACCGCCAACGTACGTGTCGGTGATGCCATGCACCCAGCCACGTGGGCTGATGGCAACACCTACTCGCACATGCTGGTCGATGCGCCCTGTACAGCAACTGGCATCATCCGCCGCCACCCGGATATCAAGTTACGGCGAGCGGCGGGCGACGACGCCAAACTTGCAGTCACCCAGCTAGCGCTCCTGAAGGCGCTTTGGCCACTGCTAGAATCAGGGGGCACCCTGCTCTACGCGACGTGCTCAATCATGCCAACGGAAAACAGCAACGTTGTGTCTGCGTTCCTCTCCGCGCATGCGGACGCGGAGCTCGTCCCGTTGTCGCTCCCATGCGGGCGCGACACTGGCGCCGGCACACAGCTGTTGCCTGGCGACGAGGACATGGACGGTTTCTTCTACGCTAAGGTATTCAAGCAGTGACGCGGAGCTTGCGCGTCTGGCTGCTGTGTATCGTCGCGGCCCTGTATGCCATCGGCGTCCGTGCCGACGGGTTCACCGTAGATAACGCCAGTTTCCGGGTGGTAGATGGCGTCGTGAGTATGAACGCGGATGTGCGCTTCAAATTCTCCGAGGCGATTCGCGAAGCACTGAGCAACGGCGTGGACCTGACAGTTGTCGTCGAAAGCGAGGTTGCCCGAGTACGTGATTTTCTGTGGAACGAGCCGACGGCCAGACTGGCCGCACGGTATGGGATCGAGTTCCACGCGCTCAGCAACCAGTACCTGTTGCGTAATCTCAACCTGGGGATCACGCAGAGTTACGCGAGCCTGGAGGCGTTGACCGCGGACCTGGGCGAGATTCGTGATTTCCCACTGATTGGCGTCGCGCGCCTCTCGGCGGCTGAACGCTACACGGTGCGCGTGCAGGCGCGCCTTGACATCGAGTCGCTGCCAGCACCGATGCGCCCTCTCGCCTACCTGAGCTCTTTGTGGCGTCTGAAAAGCGACTGGCATGAATGGGATCTGACGATATGAGGCGGTCCGGATGAATCAAACTCTACGTCGCGTCACCCCCGTCATGATCCTGGTGCTCCTGTTGTTGGTGGCGCTCGTGTTGCTGAGCAACGCGACACAGGACTCCGCGCGTTTCAGCGAGATCTACTCCATATTGCTGATCGTCAGTGCGCTTGGGCTGACATTCCTTGCAGGCTTGATTGGCTGGAATGTGTGGCGACTCCTGGCGCAAGTGCGCAGGCGCGACGCAGGCGCGCGGCTGACGCTCAGAATGGTCGCCATTTTTGTGTTGCTCTCCCTCACTCCGGTGCTGGTGGTGTATTACTTCTCATTACAGGTGCTACATCGTGGCATCGACAGCTGGTTCGATGTACAAGTTGAGACGGCGTTGACGGACGCACTGGAACTCGGCCGAACATCGCTTGACGTTCGCATGCGCGAACAGCTGAAACAGTCTGAGGCGGTCGCCAGCGCGATAGACAGTGCCGGGCTTGACGGTCTTACACTGACCTTATCTTCGTCGCTGGCGACCAGCGGCGCGTCACAACTGACAGTGTTGGATGCCGGCGGCGCCATACTGGCCTCCAGTAGCCTGGACGCATCAAGGCTGGTGCCGTACCAGGCAGACAGCTCCGTGCTGTTGCAGGTCACCAACTCCCGCAGCTACGTGGGTATCGACCCGGTTGGCGACTCAGGTCTGCACGTGCTGGTTGTTGTCAACCTGCCAATGTTGGGGGCTACCGGACAACGTACCTTCCTGCAGGCGCTATATCCCGTCGCCGAGCGCATGAACGAGTTGGCGCAGACAGTTCAGGCCGCTTATGCAAAGTATCGGGAGCTTGCATACTTGCGCAAACCGCTCAAGTTCAGCTTCACGCTGACCTTGTCGCTGGTGTTGCTGCTGTCGATTTTTGCCGCCGTCTGGTCAGCGTTTGTGTCCGCGCGACGCATGGTTGCACCTTTGCAGTCGCTGGCTGTTGGCACCCAGGCGGTGGCCGCGGGCGACTTCAGCACACGCCTCGGTGAATCCGCTAGCGACGACGAGTTGGGCTTCCTGGTGAAGTCCTTCAACGCGATGACGGCTCGTTTGCAAACAGCGCAGGATGAGACCCGCCATTCTCAGGCTGTCGTGGAAGAGCAACGCACCTACCTGGAGGCTGTGCTGGCACGAATGTCATCCGGTGTCATCACCGTGGACAATGACCATCGGGTGGTGACCGCCAATACGTCTGCGTGTCGTATTCTGGGCCTGGAGGCGGAACGCGTCGAAGGTGAGTCGTTGACGAATCTCGCAACCTCCGAGCCGCGGGTCGAGCCGCTAACCGACATGTTGGAAACACACTTCCAGCGCTCGGATGGAGACTGGCGCGCGGAGCTCAATCTTTTTGGACCCAACGGACGACAAGTGTTGATGTGCCGCGGCACGATGTTGCCTGGCACCGACGAAAGACCCGCCGGACATGTCGTCGTGTTTGACGATTTGTCGGCCATGATTCAGGCCGAACGTAATGCCGCCTGGAGCGAGGTGGCACGCCGACTGGCTCACGAAATCAAAAACCCGCTTACCCCCATCCAACTGTCCGCCGAGCGGCTGCGCCACAAATACCTGGACTCGATGGATGAGCAGGAGCGCGCCACGCTGGATCGCATGACACGTACGATCGTGAATCAGGTGGAAGCAATGAAGGAGATGGTGAACGCGTTTTCGGCTTACGCCCGGACACCGACGATGGATCCGCAGCCGCTGGACATCAACAACCTGGTCCTGGACGTCGCCACACTGTACGGCCCCAAAGCGGTCTCAACCGAGCTGGACGACACATCCCCGATTGTAGAAGCCGATGCCGACCGGCTCCGCCAGGTACTGCACAACCTCATCAAGAACGCGGTGGAGGCAATGCCGGGCGCCGACACGCCAACGCCAGTGAAAGTCATGACCCGTATGGTCGCGAACGGGGCTACGAGTTTCCTGGAGCTCAAAGTCAGTGACGAAGGGCCCGGCATTCCTCACGATTTACTGAGCGGACTGTTCGAACCTTATGTAACCGGAAAGGCTAAAGGCACCGGGCTCGGTCTTGCGATCGTCAAGAAAATTGTCGAGGAGCACGGCGGTATGGTGTTGGCGCAGAACAACAATACCGAGATTGACGATGCGCCGGGTGCAAGCATCATCATTCGCCTGCCGACCAGTGGCATCGATGCGCAGAGCGAGCGTGAGGAAGTGTCACGCACATCCGCAGGAGGCAACGCGTGAAACAACACATCCTTGTTGTCGACGACGAGCCGGACATCCGCGAACTGCTCCAGGAAATCCTGGTTGACGAAGGCTATGACGTCGAGATCGCAGAGAATGGCGAGTCCGCGCGCGACGCACGACTCCAGCAGAAACCGGACTTGGTCCTGCTCGACATCTGGATGCCAGACATCGACGGCATCAGCCTGCTGAAAGAATGGCACGAGGCTGGTGAAACCGAGGCGCCAGTAATCATGATGTCTGGCCACGGAACGGTTGAGACCGCCGTCGAAGCCACGCGTCTCGGCGCTTACGACTTCATCGAAAAACCACTGTCGCTCGCCAAGCTACTGCTGACAGTGCGCAATGCGCTCAGCGCGGCAAATCTGAACCGCGAAAATCGCGGTCTACGCCAGGAAGTCGTCCTGGACGACGAGCCAATCGGCCGTAGCGACGTGATGGAGTCACTGCGTGACCGCGCACGCCGCGCCGCGTTACACGACGCACCCGTCCTGATCACGGGCGAATCAGGTAGCGGCAAAGCGGCCCTCGCCCGCTACCTGCATTCGCACAGTGCACGCAAGGACGGGCCCTTCGTGCGTTTGTCAGTCGCGGCGCTCGCCTACGCGGACGGCGCAATGGACTTGTTTGGTCACGAAGCCAACGACACGGTCCGCTACGGGGCATTGGAATCAGCCAACGGAGGCATCTTGTTCCTGGAGGACATTGCGGACCTGGACGTGAGCCTGCAGGCGCGTCTTGCCGGAGTACTGCAGCACAAACGCTTTCAACGCGCGGGCGGCACGGCGCAGGTGACGTTGGATGCGCGGCTTGTGGTGGCAAGCGCCAAGGAACTGCCGGAGCTTGTGCGCACCGGGGAATTCCGTGAAGACCTCTATTACCTGCTGAACGTAGTACCGTTGGCAGTGCCCCCGCTGCGCGAGCATTCGGAGGACATCCCGGAATTGTTGGAGCATTACGTGGACCGGCTGGTGAATTTTGATCACCTTCCGTACCGCAAATTTTCCGTCGCCTGTCAGAACCGGCTGCGCCACCACTCCTGGCCCGGCAATGCACGCGAGTTAGCGAACCTGGTACAACGTCTGCTGATTCTCGGGGACGGCGGCGATGTCACTCCGGACGAACTGGGCGCTGCCTTGGGAGGCTTGCCCACCGCGAGCGTTGCGACGCCGAGTGATGTCAACAGCTACGAACTACCCATCAAAGAAGCACGCGAACAGTTCGAAAAGGCATACTTTGAATACCACCTCAGGGAAAGCGGCGGCAGTGTCAGCAAAGTAGCGCAGCTCTCGGGCATGGAACGAACGCATTTGTATCGTAAGCTGCGCACCCTCGGCATTGACGTCAAGAACATCTAGCGCGATGAAGATTATCATCCTGGGCGCGAGTCAGGTCGGCAGTTCGGTGGCAGAGAACCTCGCCTCCGAGGCCAATGACATCACGGTTATCGACGTGAATCCCCAACGCTTGCGCGCGCTGCAGGATCACCTGGACCTGCGCACGATCATCGGCCATGGCTCTCATCCGGACGTGCTGGCGCAAGCAGGCGCCGAAGACGCAGACATGCTCGTTGCCGTCACTGACAACGACGAAACCAACATGGTGGCGTGCCAGGTCGCTTACACCCTGTTTCATACGCCGACAAAAATTGCCCGGGTACGTGCCGCCAGCTACCTGACGGAAAAAGGCCTGTTCGCGCAGGAGGCGTTGCCCATTGATGTTCTGATCTCGCCTGAGCAGATCGTGACGAAATACATCGCTCGACTGATCGAAACACCGGGCGCGTTACAGGTACTCGACTTTGCCGAGGGGCGCGTGCGCATGGTAGCTGTAAAAGCGTACCGCGACGGACCGCTGGTTGGGCAAGCGTTGCGAATGTTGCCGGAGCGCATGCCAAACACCGACTCCAGGGTTGCTGCAATCTTCCGCGATGGTACGGCGATCTCTCCCGACGGCGACACCATCATCCTTGAAGACGACGAAGTCATCTTCGTGGCCGCCGCGGAGGATACTCATGCGGTCATGCGCGAATTGCGCCAGATGGACAACCCCGTCAACCGCATCATGTTGGCGGGCGGTGGCAACATTGGTCGCAGCCTTGCCGCCCGCCTGGAGCATGACTACCGCGTCAAGCTGATCGAGAGAGGTCAGCGATTGTGCAAGGAACTCTCCGTAACGCTCGACGAAACCATCGTGTTGCAGGGCGATGCAGCCGACGAAGACTTACTGCGCGAAGAAAGCATCGACCGCATAGACGCGTATTGTGCCGTCACCAACGATGACCAGGTGAACATTCTGTCCGCCATGCTGGCGAAGCGTATGGGCGCACGAAAAGTCATGTCGCTCATCAACCGCAGTTCCTACGTGGACCTGGTGCAATCCGAAACCATTGACATCGCCATCTCGCCTCAGCAGGCCACCATTGGCACGCTGCTGGCGCATGTACGCCGCGGTGATGTTGTCGTTGTGCACAGTCTGCGTCGCGGCGCAGCCGAGGCTATCGAAGCGATTGCCCACGGGGATCAGCGCACCTCGCAGGTCGTCGGACGCACCGTGGATCAGATCAAGCTGCCGCCCGGTGCTAGCATTGTCGCGATAGCACGCGCCGATAAGGTCGTCATGGCGCACCACGATACCCTTATCGAAGCGGATGACCACGTAATTCTTGTGCTGTTGGACCGCTCACGTATCAAAGACGTTGAACGCTTGTTCCAGGTCGGCATCACCTTCTTGTAAGACTCGTATGACCATGGCTTTATCGCATCCCATCCAGCGCATCCTGGGTCTGTTGCTGATGCTGTTCAGCCTGACCATGTTGGTGCCGCTGGGTGTTGCGCTAACGACGGGTGACAGTGGTCTCGAACCTTTCCTCACGGCATTTGCCGTACTGCTGGGCCTCGGTGCCATCTCCTGGTTTCCGGCGCGCAACAACCGCCGCGAGTTGCGCTTGCGTGACGGATTCATGGTGGTGGTGCTGTTCTGGCTGGTACTCGGTTTGTCCGGGGCGTTGCCACTGTACGTGGCCGTGCGTCCGTCGATGTCGCTCGCGGACGCAGTGTTCGAGTCCATCTCCGGTCTCACAACAACCGGTGCGACGGTAATCACGTCTATCGACAGCTTGCCCGCTTCGATCCTGCTGTATCGACAGTTACTGCAATGGCTCGGTGGCATGGGCATCATCGTGCTGGCAGTTGCTATTCTGCCGATGCTGGGCGTTGGAGGTATGCAGCTCTATCGCGCCGAGACACCGGGCCCGATGAAAGACAACAAACTGACTCCACGTATTACAGAGACGGCGAAAGCACTCTGGTACATCTACCTCGGACTGACCATTTGTTGTGGCCTAGCGTACTGGTGGGCAGGCATGAGCGCGTTTGATGCGATCGGCCACAGTTTTGCAACGATCGCGATCGGCGGGTTCTCAACGCACGATGCCAGCATCGGTTACTTCGACAGCCCACTCATCGAAGCGATTGCCGTAGTGTTCATGGTGGTAGCCGGCATGAACTTCGCATTGCACTACGTCGCCATTCGCAAACAGTCCATGGGCGCGTACATCAATGACGAAGAGTGGCGTACCTATGCCTGGATGCTGGGTGGACTGGCTCTGATCGTCAGCCTCGGCTTGTACATCGCTGACGCGTTTGATGGCCCGGGCGACTCGTTTCGGTACGGCATTTTTCAGACCGTTTCCATCGCCACTACAACCGGATTCACGACCGCGGGATATCACCTCTGGCCAAGCTTCTTGCCAGTCGTTTTGCTGTTTGCAAGTTTTGTGGGGGGGTGCGCCGGCTCCACCGGCGGTGGCATGAAAGTCATTCGCGTACTGCTGTTGTTCAAGCAGGGCAAGCGCGAAGTCACGCGCCTGATGCACCCGAATGCACACGTACCCATCAAAGTGGGCGGAGTACCCATGGGGGACCGCGTGATGGACGCCGTGTGGAGTTTCTTCGCCGCGTACGTCGCGTTGTTCGCCGTGATGATGCTGATGTTGATGGCCACAGGCCTGGACCAGGTCACCGCTTTTTCCGCGGTTGTGGCGTGCCTGAACAACCTGGGCCCTGGACTGGGTGAAGTAGGCGCGAATTACGCCAGCCTGAGTGATGTCGCCAAATGGATCCTCTGCTTTGCGATGCTGCTCGGGCGCCTGGAGATTTTCACGTTGCTGGTAATCCTGTCACCGGCTTACTGGCGCGACTGAAATATACTGACCGCACATGAATATTTCCGCAATCGAAAAGATGCTGGCTCGAGGTAAAGACGATGCGTTGTTGCGCTTCGTTCTCGGCAACGCGTATCTGCAAGACGGCCGACCAGACGAAGCAGTCGCGCATCTGCAAGCTGCCTTGGTACACAAGCCGGACTATTCCGCAGCTTGGAAGCTACTGGGCAAAGCTTATGCGGACATGGCCCAACACGAACTCGCGTTGCGTGCCTACCAAGACGGTATCAGCGCGGCGGACAAAACCGGCGATCGTCAGGCCGCGAAGGAAATGGCGGTATTTGCGCGTCGCGCGCGCAAAGCCCTCGGCGCTGGTTCTTGAGCCCTGGTTCTTGAGCGCTAGTTCTTGATCCGTAGGCCTTTACCGTTCCGTCTCAAGCCTCCCGTCTCAAGCGTTCGGTCTTGACCCTCGAGTTCAGAGCTTCCAACTCCGAGGGCTCGACGTCCGCCATGCGCGCTACTCAGCCGCTTGCGCAATCGGAGGCGCAGCACCGTGTGTAGCCAGCGAACCCGTCAGTTCCCGAGGTGAGCTGATGCCGTGGCGCACGAGGTACTCGGCGATGCCAGCATTGATATTGGCACACATCAGGGGGTCGTAGAACAAGCCGGTACCCACACCAACCGCGGTGGCCCCTGCGATCAGGAACTCCAGGGCGTCGTTCGCGTTACACACCCCACCCTGACCAATAATCGGGAGTCCGTGCGGACCGGCGACCTGATAAACCTGATGGGTTTTCAGCAAGGCAACCGGTTTGATGGCCGGTCCTGACAGGCCACCGGTATTGCGTCCAATCACCGGCTCCCTGCGCTCGATATCCACGGCCATCCCCATCAACGTGTTGATGACGGCAAAACCATCCGCGCCCGCCTCTATACACAGCCTGGCGCTCTCGGAAATGTCCGTCTGATTCGGGGACAACTTGATGATCAAGGGTTTTTTCGTCGCCTGCCGGCAGGCGGCAACCACGCGTGCGGACATCTCCGGATCGTTGCCAAAGATCATGCCGCCTTCGCGCACGTTGGGACACGAGATATTGACTTCCATCACCTCGATCGGGGAGTCATCGAAGATAGCCGTAATGGCCGCATAGTCTTCAACCGAGGAACCCGACAAGTTGGCGATGAAGTGCGTTTCAGAAAAGTCCAACGTTGGCAGAATGTTGTCGACGACGTGCCTGGCGCCCGGGTTCTGCAAGCCGATGGAATTCAGCATGCCACCAGGTGTCTCGTACACGCGATGCGTCGGATTACCGAGGCGCGGTTCCGGGGTGGTGCCTTTCAGGCACAAAGCACCCAACTCGCGATTGGTGAAGCCTTCAACCCTGGTGTACTCTTCGCCAAATCCGACGCAACCGGACAGACCAACCAGCGGCGTACGTAATGTCAGTCCGCACAGGTCTACACTCAAATCCGCGCGCTGACTTTGCTCGCCCGTCTCAGATTCTCGAATTGCCATGCTGCACGTGGCCCTCTACCAGCCAGAAATCCCGCCGAATACCGGCAACATTATACGTCTCTGCGCGAACACTGGCTTTCACCTGCACCTGATCCGGCCACTCGGATTCTCAATGGATGACAGACAACTACGTCGGGCGGGCCTCGATTACCACGAATTTGCTGACATCAGAGTGCACGACAACTTGCAGGCATTGTTTGCAGCCCTCCCCGGTGGTCGTTGTTTCGCGTTTACGACACGCGCGTCCGTCGACCACACAGCGGCAACGTTCGCGCATGGAGACATTCTGCTGTTCGGGCCGGAGACACGCGGCCTGCCCACCGAGGTGCTCGAGTCGCTACCGGCCGGGCAACGGCTACGTATTCCAATGCGCGCGAATGTACGCAGCCTGAATCTGTCGAACTCCGTAGCAATAGCCGTTTACGAGGCCTGGCGACAATGGGGATTTTCTGGCGCAAATGAGTAATACCTTCAGTCTGCGGTTGATTCTGGGCCTGGTCACGCTGGTGACCGTGCTGACCACAGCCGGCCTGATTCACATCCCATGGCAATACACGGCGACACGTAACGTGGAGGACACCATTCGCGCGTTGGACCGCCAGATCAGCGCCCAGGTTACCCACGAGATAAACACGTTGTTCACAAATGCACGGAGCACTGTTGAGGCTGTACGCACGGTGCTGTTCCAACGCGTCATTCGCACCACCGATGCGGCCAAGCGGGAGTTCTTGTTCCTTGCCCATCTGCAGTCGCACGAATCGCTGTCGTGGGTGTCGTTCGGGTTTCCCAATGGCGATCTGTTTGCGGCGCGCAAGACCGCTGTTGGTGCCGTACAGATGGCGGAGACAATCTGGCGCCCTGAGCAGAAAGACGCGCAATTGCGCATAGACCACTATGAAGCTGCTGACGGTGACATCTGGTTTCAACGCCGCGAGCTCGGCGATGCCAAATTGTTTGCACCGGAGCTCGCCTGGTGCAAGGCGGCTATGGGCCAGACCGACGAAACGATGTCCGTGTGGACGGATATTCATGCGCTTCCGCTGGACTCCGGACCGGGTGTCAGCGCGGCCGTCGAGCTCAAATTGTTTGAAGCACCGGTAGGCGTCGTCAGCGTGTCTGTAGCGCTACGTCAGATCTCGCGCTTCCTGGACACGCTGGAGGTGGGTCGTAGCGGGAGCGTTTACGTCGTGGACAGTGACGGAGCGCTGGTCGCGGCCAAGTCCAATACCACCGCTGGAACAGATGCTGGCATCGTACGCCTGCAGCTTGCTTTACAGAGTCTCGCGGATAATGGCGTCGAACTTGCCAGTATCCGACAAGTGACGCAGTGGCGTGCAACAGATGCTGCCGGGTTGTCCTACTATCTCGGCGCATCGGCTCTGCCGACCCAGAACTGGACCGTCCTCACGGTAATTCCAGAATCCGATTTTCTGAGCGAGATATCGGCAAACAATCAACGCCTGATTCTCGCGCTCGGCTTGTTTGTTGTCCTGGTCGCGGTCATTGCGATCGTTGCGTCAAGGCGCGTCATTGACCGCCCACTTGCGCAGATACTGGCGCAGATGCGCCACATCGAAGCTTTCGAGTTGGACCGTGTGCGCACCGTGTCTTCGCGCATTAGCGAAGTCGCGTCGTTATCCGCGGCTCTCACCCAGATGACGCAAGGGTTATCCGGCTTCGGCCGGTATCTGCCGGTTGAACTCGTTCGCGCGCTGGTTGCACGCGGCCGCGCGGATAAACCGGAGGGCCGCGATGCAACCATCCTGTATCTGGACCTCCAGGGATTCACACGCATCGGCGACCAATCGACGCCGGAGGCGTTGGTCGATCTGTTAAACGAGTTCTTCTCGGTCGTGAACAACCACATTCTGGGCCATGGTGGTTCAGTCATTCAATTTCAGGGCGACGCTATCCTGGCCGCTTTCAACATACCGTCGGAGAACGCTGACCATGCAACTTGTGCCGTCAACGCCGCGCTCGCCATTGACGCAGACCTGAGAGAGCGACGGTTTGGCGACAACATTCAACTGGTTGCACGCATCGGACTGAACTCCGGGCACGTCGTGGCCGGCACAGTCGGCTCCACAGAGCGCGCGAACTACACGATTCATGGGGATGCGGTAAACCTGGCAGCACGACTCGAGAACCTGAACAAACAGCACGGGACGCGCATCATCGCGAGCGCGGACACCCTGGCCGGCGCCAAAGTGACAGTCCAAGCTCGGGCATTGGGAGAAGTCACCGTACGCGGGAAAGCACGGGCCGTCGCGGTGTTCAGCCTGGCCTGAGAGCAACTGTCAAACGCGTTCGTCCCCGTGTGAGATTCAAGATCCCGCCGCTTCCGGTCAGCGCGAGACTCCGCCCTGCGCCAGCGCGACCCGAGGCGAAAGCGCAATCCCGAGATGGACGCTGTGCACGGCAGTCAAGGCTCAGCGCCGCCCTCGTCATTGCCTTCACATGGCTGTCGTCGTTGTCGGGGAAATGCATCCATCCGGTAACGATGTATTTGTGTCCTGCCCCGACGGGCAGGCCGCCATGCCGACTTCAAAGCGCGCCTGCAGCGTTGCGTTCAGCGGCCGCTGCGCGAGCACCGCACCGGAGGACCGAATCTTCTTCCTACGTTTGTTGTTCTTGCTCATGAAACCTGCGCCAAAGACCTGTGACTCGTTACACTTAGCGCATTCTCAACGCAAACAACAGGACAACACTCCCGGCACTCGAACCCGGGTAGATGCCATGCGCTTAGCCGATCAAATTGCAGCCGCCCTGAAGGCAGCCGACGTTACCTACATTTTCTCACTGTCCGGCAATCAGATCATGAGTCTTTACGACGCGTTGTTGGACCACGACATCCGCATCGTACACGTGCGCCACGAAGCCGCCGCCGTGCACATGGCAGACGCCTGGGCGCGGGTCACGGGCACACCGGGTGTTGCCCTGCTGACTGCCGGACCCGGTCATGCCAACGCGATCTCCGCGATGTATACGGCGCGTGGCGCTGATGTCCCCATACTCATCCTTAGCGGACACGCGCCCGTCGCGCTGGCAGGCCAGTCTGCGTTCCAGGAAATGGATCAGGTCGCCATGGCAGCACCTGCCTGTAAAGCCGCGATGACACCAACAACCTCGCAAAGCCTGCTGGATTCGATTCCCGCCGGCCTTTCACTGGCAGCGCGTGGGCGACCTGGGCCTGTCCAGATCAGCATGCCGGTCGACCTGCTGGAGGGGGCAGCCACACCGGAGACGGGAAGCAGGCCCGCCGGGTTGCCTGCTGCCGGCGGCGATAATGATGTCGAGGTGCTGAGAGCGTCGCTGGCGGCGGCGGAGCGGCCCCTGGTGCTGGCGGGGCCCGCAGCCATGCGGGGCGATACATGGGAGCGCCTGCAGGGCCTGTGGCAACACGGTGTGCCGGTGGTTGGGTGTGAAAGCCCGCGCGGCTTACGCGACCCATCCCTTGGGGCCTTCGCACGAGTGCTGGGGGAAGCTGATCAGATCATCCTGGTTGGCAAACTCCTGGACTTTACCCTCGGCTTTGGCAAGCCCCCGGCGTTTGCAAGTGAGGCGCGAGTGTTGGCAGTAGCGCCCGACATCGAAATGTACAAGCAGGTGGCAGACGCGGCTGGTGAGCGATTTGCGGGCGGAATCATTGCGCCCCTCGCCAGCGCGGCGGCCTCACTCGGCCACGCTGCCACTAACGTGAGTCCGGAGAACGCCTGGTCTAAAAATGTCTCTGACGCCGTTACGCACAGACCCGCAGACTGGCAATCACTAGCCGTGCCAGCAGAACGTGCCATGCATCCGGTCGCCGTGTTCGCGCGGGTGCAGGCCGCAATGGAGCAATTTGAAGACTGGACCTTGATCGCAGATGGCGGCGAGGTAGGCCAGTGGGCACAGGCCTGTCTGCGCGCGCCGCGCAGGCTTATCAACGGCGTGCCCGGCGCCATCGGCGCTGCCATACCAATGGCGGTTGGCGCGAGGCTCGCTCGGGACGTGCCGACAGTTGCTATTGTTGGTGACGGCACGTTTGGCTTCCATGCCATGGAGATGGACACCGCAGTCCGTGCAGGCGCGGCTGTGATCGTCATCGTGTGCAACGATGCACGCTGGAACGCCGAGCACCAGATCCAGTTGAACAACTACGGCCAGGGTCGCCTGCACAGCTGCGATCTGCAGCCTACGCGTTACGACCTGGTAGTCGAACCGTTTGGTGTGCATCCGGAACATGTAGGAACGGGCACAGAATTTGATGCGGCATTTGCACGGGCCATTGCGGCAGGCAGACCAGTGTGCATCAACGTGTCGTTGGACGGCCAGCCTGCGCCAACCATCAAGGACGCCTAGGGGTACGCGTCCCCGTCAGAATCGGGGAAGCAGGTCTTTGCGGATATTGCAAGACTGTTGTCTGAAAATTGCTGTGCTAGTCTTCTATTCAATAATAAAAAAGCTGATGCCTTATAGGCACCGGCACGACCACGAGCCAGCAGGAGGATGTGGTTTTTTGGTGGGCGGAGTTCCTCCGCCCACTGCTTCTCTTCCTGGCGAACCGCTGCTTGGCATCGATCTACTCGCGCGTGGGCGCACGTGACAGCAATTCTCCTACCGCGTCCCGCGGTGCAACCGCATGCCATACCACCTGATTGACCTGTGCC
>MDTA01069524.1_pt1 | contig 24056 bp, 24 predicted proteins | sample 811151 | NCBI WGS metagenome assembly MDTA01 (sample SAMN05326648, study PRJNA326480) | marine metagenome | isolation source: seawater | place: Indian Ocean: South | collected 2010
CTCTTGCTCTAAAACACTACGCCTTGACACGACGACATTGTTTCTTTTTTGGTCTAACTTTATTACCTTGAACTCCATCTCGCGACCTTCGAGTTGCTCGTTCTCTCTTAGCGGTCTTACGTCGACGAGAGATCCGGGTAGAAAAGCCCTTATATCTTTTACCTCGACTGTGAAGCCACCTTTTACGCGTCCACTTATGAACCCTGTAATTACCTCTTGGCTTTCATAGACCCGTTCCAGCATTTGCCATGACTCTGCTCTTTTAGCCTTTTCTCTTGAAAGCAGTGTCTCACCAAAACCGTCGTCGACGGCGTCCATGCTAACTTGAACCTTGTCACCGATTTTTACTTCAAGCTCGCCGCTTTCTTGCAAAAACTGAGATCTTGGAATAACACCTTCGGATTTGAGGCCGGCATGAACGGTGACCCACTCATTATCAATGTCTACAACTTCTCCCATAACAATTGAACCGGAGTTCATGTCAACCGTTTTTAGGCTCTCTTCGAAAAGTTCTGCGAAACTCTCACTCATTAATTAACTTCCCACATTTTTTGTCTAAAAAATCTTAATTAAAGTGTTGACGGAGAACACTTTAAGCGTCCCCACCGCTCAATAGTCTTTCAACATGTCTCCCAACTTTTTTTCGATCATGTAACTGACTTGCTCAATATTTAAGTCAGTGCTGTCGATTACCATAGAACTTTCAAGGAACTTTAAGGGAGACGTTCCTCTCGTGAAATCATGATGATCTCGTTCCTTCAACCCTTTTTCGAGATTGGCGAGACTAACATCTATTCCTTTATCTTTCAACTGCTTATGACGTCTCTCTGCACGGCAGGAAGGACTTGCCGTTAAAAAAATTTTCAACAACGCATCTGGAAAAACAACTGATCCCATGTCTCTCCCATCAGCTATCAACCCCGGCCTAACTCTAAATGATCTTTGTAAATCTAGCAAAGCCTCTCGAACAAGAGGGATTTTAGCAATTTTAGAAGCGAAAGCTCCCGCGTGTTCAGTTCGAGCATCACTGGCACCAATAATCGAAATCGGACTGGCTGGCCCATTTTGATTATCTCCTGACCGATCACCAACTTTAGTTTTTAAACACTCAGCTAACCTTTTCGACTCACTCCCGTCGTCGGCTAAAACTGAGAGCGATACATCTTGAGACAAAACCTCTAACCCAAAAAGCCGATATAATAGACCGCTATCGAGATAATTGAACCCTGTCTTATTTGATAGAAACTCAGAGACAGCTCCTTTCCCAGACGCGCTCGGCCCATCGATAGTTATGACCGGGGGATAGATGCCTTCCATATTAAAGCTCCTTTGTAATAGACGAAAAATGGTCTCTCACGCTTTTCCCTCTCTCAAGAAACCTTTTCACTTCAGAATAGTTTCCAGCGGCAATCTCATTTTTCATCTTCTCAAGCCCGACCAAAAACCTTTCTAAAGACTCGATTAATCTTAAATCGTTAGCTAAAAAAATATCCGCCCAAATAGCCGGATCAGAAGCGGAAACCCTAGACATATCTCTAAAGCTTCCGGCTGCATGAGCCAAAGCCGACGATCGATCCGGCTCATCGTACATACTCTCACTGATAACACTGGATAAGAGATGAGGGAGATGGCTAGTTTTAGCTAAAATTGTGTCGTGGTCTTGGGCCGACATGAAAGAAATTTTGCATCCCATTAGACTCCAAAGTTTCGCAACTTTTTCTAAGGCGGTCTTGTCCGATTCTTCGTTAGGAGTCAATATCACAGAATGGCCCTCAAACAAGTTAGCCTCGCTGGCTCCAAAACCTTTTTTTTCCGAGCCAGCGATCGGATGGCCGGGAATAAGACGAGGTGGAACTTTTGTAAATACCTCTTCGACAGCCTTAACAAATGCGCCTTTCACACTACCAACATCAGTTATTATCTGATCCTCTAAATCTATCTGCTCCAAAACCCCTCGCATTTCGCCTACAGGGACAGATAAAACAATTAAATCAGCTCCTGCTGAAGCTTTATTTATAGTTTCAGCAAACCCATCAATTATTTTGAGTTCGGCTCCTTTCCTTAGGCAATCCTGGTCTATATCCCAAGCTATGAGTTCTTTTGCTAGACGATTTTTTTTAATTGACAGTGCTATCGAGCCGCCAATCAGCCCAAAACCTATAATTACAACCCTTTTAAACATTGATTTACTCTCAAGATTCGAGATTACCAAGCACTTCCGCCAACGCCTCGGAAAATCTCTCATTTTCATGAGGCAACCCTATCGAGACTCTTAAATGGTTGGGAAGCCCATAAACCTCTATCGGACGAACTATAATGCCTTTCTCAAGCAGTGATTCATATATCGGTAAGGCTCTTTGACCTAAATCAACTGTCAAAAAATTTCCTGCTGAGGGAATATATTCCAAATTCAAACCCGCGAATGTTTTTTCCAAGAACTTCATACCTTGGGTGTTCATTAAAATAGACTCATCTATGAAATCTCTCTCATCCAGCGCCAAACTCGCAGCTACTAGTGACAAGGAATTAACGTTAAACGGCTGCCTAATACGGTTCATCATATCCGCAACCTCAGGATTACTAACTGAATAACCGATTCGTAAACCCGCTAAACCATATGCTTTGGAAAAGGTACGGGTAACTATAAGGTTCTCATAATCTTTTTGAAGATTAATACCGTTCGGATAACACTGACTGTGAACATATTCAAAATAGGCCTCGTCTAAAACAACTAACACCGAACTTGGAACATTATTTAGGAAATGAATAATCTCTTTTTTCGGAACCCAAGTACCTGTCGGATTATTCGGGTTCGCTAAGAAAATCATCCGGGTTTTCTCGGTTATAGATTCTAATGTCCTGGCCAAGTCTGGCTGGAAGCGGTTTGTTTGAATTTCCACCAAATCCGCTCCCAGTGCCCTGGTTAACAAAGGGTAGACTACGAAACAATGCTCAGAGACTATGACCTCTGTCCCAGGTCCTAAAAATGATCGTGCTAACATCTCCAAAACATCGTTAGAGCCGTTACCTACGGTAATCATCGCTGGAGAGACACCTAATCTTTCGGACAGTTTTTCCTTGAGGTAGAAAGCTCCTCCATCAGGGTATCTAGCTAGATTTCGGTGCTCTCTAGATATTGCAGTTAAGACTCTGTCAGGAGGCCCGAGAGGGTTCTCATTTGATGCTAACTTTACTAAATCGCCCCTTCCCGACTCTCTCTCTAACTCCTCCATCGGCTTACCTGTTTTGTAAGGAGCGAGATTTTGCAACCCAGATCTAGCGAGCTTACGAAAAAAACCCGGCTCACTATTCATAAGCAAGCGCCAACGGATAACTGCCCAAAACCGTGATCGCTAAAGCGCGATTTTTAACTTCCTCAATAACGGCTTGAACTTTAGGCTCGTCCATATGTCCCTCAAAGTCAATAAAAAACACATAAGACCATTTGCCATCCCTAGCTGGTCGCGTTTCAATGGAACTTAAAGAAATATTATGAAGATGAAAAGGCTCCAATATGCTGAACAGCGCCCCCGGCTTGTTTTTTGTAGAAACAATTATCGAGGTCTTATCAGAACCGCTCGAAGGAATACTCTCTAGACCTAAAACTACAAACCGAGTCTCGTTATTTAACTCGTCCTCTATTCCTTCGACAGCTTTTTTTAAGCCATAGATTTCTCCTGCTACTTTGCTCGCTACCGCCGCCGAATTTACAGATTCTGATGCTAGCTTTGCTGCTTCGGCATTGCTTGAAGTAGCGAGACGAGGAACCCCTGGATAATGCGAATTCAACCAGTTCCGGCATTGGGCTAGCGCTTGCTGATGCGCATAGATCTTTTCTACAGATGTCTCGGAATTTCCCTTCGTCAAAAAGCAATGAGTAATCTTTATCTTGATTTCTCCACAAACCCTGATTTTAGTCTCCAGCAACCTATCAAGGGTGTTACCCACAATCCCTTCGGTGGAATTCTCTATCGGAACAACCCCGTAATCACAGTTCTTTGAAGATACCATAGAAAAAACATCGTCGATTGTTTCCATAGGCTCCGATAAAACAGAGTTCCCAAAATGCTTTAAAGCTGCTTCTTGCGTAAAAGTTCCCTCTGGCCCCAAAAAAGCGATACTCATTGGAGACTCCTGAGCACGGCAAGCAGATATAATCTGTCGAAACACTTGTGCTACCGCCTCGTTAGGGAGCAGGCCTTCGTTTTTATCAATTATCTCCCGTAGAATATTTGCTTCTCTTTCAGGACGATAAAAAGCGACCTTTTCGTTGCCTGCCAATTTTTTTTTAAATTCACCAACTTTCTCCGCGAAAGACGCTCTCTCGTTGAGTTTTATGAGAATTTCCTCATCGATCTTGTCTATAGCGTTGCGCATCTGCTCTAAACGGCTGTCATCTGATCCAGAATTTTTCATGTGACTCCGCCCATCCTCTACACTGACGGTAACTTTTCTGAATGAAGAGACATGCTATGCATTTGAATCATCCTCAAGTTCATTTACCGCCGCTATACCAACAAGCTTCTCCTCCCGTGCAAGACTTATCAACTTAATACCAAGCGTATTTCGTCCCTGTAAAGATACTTCGTTGCTTGAGATTCTCACCAGTGTTCCTTGATCGCTTATTAAGATGACCTCATCACCGCTTGAGATCTCTGTCGCTCCAACTAACTTTCCGTTTCTTGTAGAGCCCTTCATACAAATAACGCCTTGCCCACCACGCCCAATAATAGAATAGTCGTCTATTTTGCTTCTTTTACCATAGCCGTTTTCACTTGATAAAAGAATCTCGCTATTTTCAGAAGGTATGATTAACGATATCAGCGCCTCGCCTTTTTTTAATCTAATTCCACGAACACCCCTCGCTGTTCTTCCCATCGCTCTTACGTCAGACTCTTTAATCCTTATGGCTTTGCCACCAGATGAAAACAACATAACATCTTTAGTCCCGTCGGTTATGGAGGCTCCGACTAGCGTGTTACCCTCTTCCAACTCAATCGCAATCAAACCAGTGCTTCTCGGACGCGAGAAATCTTTCAATGGAGTTTTTTTGACAGTACCATTCAAAGTAGCCATAAAAATAAAACGATTTTCATCATATCCCCTGATTGGAAGCAGAGCTGTAATCTTTTCATGTTCCTCTAATGAGAGGATATTGACGATAGGCCTGCCCCGAGCTGTGCGACTAGCGGATGGAATTTGGTAGGCCTTCAGCCAGTAAACTTTTCCTTTGTTCGAAAAACATAGAAGCGTTTCGTGAGTATTTGCTATTAATAGATGGTCTATGAAGTCTTCGTCCTTCACCGCTCCCGCGCTTTTTCCTCTTCCCCCTCTTCTTTGCGCACGATACGCGTCTAAGGGTTGAGTTTTTGCGTATCCCCCGTTTGAAAGCGTGACCACAACATCTTGTTCGGGGATTAAATCTTCAGCTGTCAAATCTTCTTCCGCGTCAACTATTTCCGTTCTGCGTTGGTCCCCATATTCTTGCTGTATTGAAATTAATTCTTCACGAATAATTCCAAGTAGTTTTTCGGAGCTATTTAGAACCGCAATATACTCCGAAATATCATTGATGATTTCGCGGTATTCCTCTACTAATTTTTCCCGTTCCATCCCGGTAAGCCGATTAAGTCTCATATCCAATATAGCTTGAGCTTGGATTTCAGTAAGATAATAATGTCCTTCATGCTGCATACCTTTCCCGGGTTCTATATCCTCGGGGGCGGTCGCGCCCTCACTCACATTTTCTAGCATCTTTTCAACTGTCTCAGAAACCCAAGCCAGGTCTAGAATTTTCTCTTTTGCTTCCTGGGAGTTAGTCGAGCTTTTTATTAGCTCAATTACGCTATCAATGTTTGAAAGGGCAACAGCAAGACCTTCTAAAATATGGCTTCTTGCCCTTGCTCGAGAGAGGAGAAAGACAGTTCGGCGAGTTACTACCTCTCGGCGGTGAACAATAAAACTCTCGAGCATCTCTCTTAAATTCAGCACCTTAGGCTCGCCCTCAACTAAAGCAACCATATTTATGCCAAACACACTTTGAAGCTGAGTAAGCGCGTAAAGATTATTTAGAACAACCTCGCCTACCTCCCCTCTTCTCAATTCGATTACTATTCGCGTTTCCGAAGCAGACTCATCTCTCAGCTCTACTATCCCATCAATTTTTTTCTCTTTGACTAACTCTGCGATTTTCTGCAAAAGCTTTGCTCTATTTACCTGAAAAGGAATTTCTTTAATTACTATCTTGTCTTTTCCCGTCTTCTCATCAGATTCCACCTCACACCTTGACCTAACCTGAACTCTTCCCCTACCAGTTTTATATGCTTGCACTATTCCTGCTCGACCGTTTATCAGAGCGGCGGTCGGGAAGTCAGGACCAGGGATATGGGTCATCAATTCTTCAACACTAATGCCTGGGGTCTCCATCAATGCAAGACAGCCGTCTATTACCTCTCTTAAGTTATGAGGAGGAATGTTTGTAGCCATCCCAACAGCTATACCACTTGATCCATTTACTAGGAGGTTGGGGAGTCTAGATGGCAAGACTTCGGGCATCTTCAATGTGCCATCGTAATTTTCAGAAAAATCAACTGTATTCTTGTCTAAGTCTGCCAGTATTTCCTGAGAAATTTTCTCCATCCTGACCTCTGTATAACGCGAGGCCGCAGCTCCATCTCCATCCAGAGAGCCAAAATTTCCTTGACCATCAACCAATGGGTAACGCATCGAGAAATCTTGAGCCATCCGAACAATTGTTTCGTAAGCTGCCATGTCACCGTGCGGATGGTATTTGCCTATGACTTCGCCGACTACCCTAGCCGATTTTACATGGGGTCGGTTATAGCTATTATTCAGTTCGCTCATTGCAAACAAAACTCTTCGATGGACAGGCTTTAACCCATCTCTCACATCAGGAAGAGCACGTCCGACGATGACACTCATGGCATAATCGAGGTAAGATAATTTGAGCTCTTCCTCGATGCTAATAGTTTCTATATCTTTATCATTCTGATCTGACACAACTAAATACCACCCAGCAACAAAGTTCCTTGGTCAATTTTTTTTAGCCCAAATAATTACGATTTATAATCTTGTTTATTAAGATTTGAGTAGCAAGAAAAAAAGGGCTGAAACAAACCGAAAAAAAAACTTAAAATGCGAAAATTTGTGATCTTGATTTTAACACGAATCTCAAATCCAGCTCAATTTTTTTTAAGCGACGATGGTATTTTAAATTATTGTTTTTAATGATTTTTTTAGGATCTTGGCTATTATTAGTTTATAGTTCAGGTTTACGATTTTTTTGCAAGAGCGCAGCGCTTCAATTGGTCAAGAAACGCGAAAATAATTGATGTTTTATTACCAAGAGATTTAGATTGTTATGAGCCGAAAAATAGACTACCTAATCTCTCCTAAATGGGTTGCTCCCGTAATCCCGAGGTCATGTATTCTCGAAGACTATTCTGTAGCAGTCTCGGGCAACACAATCTCGAAAATACTTCCAACCTATGAGGCTTTGAGGGTTTTTCGAGAAATCCCAAATTTCTCGCTACCGGATCAACTTTTAACACCTGGCTTCATAAACGTTCACGCTCATTCATCGATGTCTTTGCTAAGAGGAATAGCAGACGACCGGCATATGATGGATTGGCTAAGTAATTGGATTTGGCCGATTGAAGCTAAACTTGTAAACCCCAATTTTGTGCTTGATGGAACTCAACTTGCGGGAGTTGAAATGATAATGGGCGGAACGACAACCGTTGCGGACAATTACTTTTTCCCCGATGCGTCTTCAAGTGCATTTGCGTCTCTCGGCATGAGAGCGCAAATCGGAATCCCGATACTGAAATTTAACAATAAGTGGGCGAGAGACGAAAAAGATCATTTTGAAAAGTGCCTAACCATTCTTGATCAACAACAAGATAATCCTTTACAAAGCCTTTGCTTATCGCCACATGCGCCATACAGCGTTTCCGATAAAGGTTTCCTACGTGTAGCCGAACTAGCGGAGAAAAAGAATCTTAAAGTCCAACTTCACTTGCATGAGACCAGTCAAGAAATACAAGAATCGCTTGATGAAACGGGTCTTCGCCCACTTGCTCGAATCGAGAGCCTAGGCATCCTTAACGGAAGACTTCAAGCAATTCATTTAACTCAATTGACTTTGGATGAAATAGACAGACTAGCCAAGAACAAAGTTCATGTCGGCCATTGTCCCGAATCGAACATGAAGCTAGGATCAGGGGTTTGTCCGATTGGTGATTTATTAGCTAAAAAGATTAACGTCGCAATTGGAACTGACAGCCCCGCAAGCAATAATGATCTTGATATGCTTAAAGAAGTCAGAACGGCGAGTTTTTTGTCCAAAGCAGTCACCGGGAATGCAACCCAAATATCCGCAGATGACTGCCTCGAGATGATTACCTTGAACGGTGCAAAATTTTTAGGTCTAGAACAGAAGATAGGGAGCGTCGAGGTCGGAAAGCTTGCTGACTTAACTGCAATAGATATGTCTTCGATAGTTTTAAAACCAGTTTATAACCCTGTGTCCCATCTGATTTATAATTGCACGAGCGCTAATGTCTCAAATGTTTGGATAGATGGGAAACAGATCTTGCAAAACAAGAAACTAGTTGGATTTAGAATGCCTGAGCTTGAAAGAAAAGTAGAAAAATGGAAAGAGAAAATAAAATCTATAGCTTTGACGGTATCATGAAAAAAGAAAATACGGATAAAAGCGAGCTAGAAAAGTTTGAAGCCATAGCCAAAGAATGGTGGGATACCGAAGGAAAATTCAAGCCGCTCCATGACATCAACCCAATCCGGATGGAATACATAAATAGAAGAGTTGACCTAAAAGGAAAAAGGGTTCTTGACGTCGGGTGCGGCGGCGGAATTCTATCTGAGGCTTTAGCTTTGGCAGGAGCTCAGGTGATTGGAATAGATGCTGCGAAGGGGCCATTAAAAGTAGCAAAGCTGCATAGCCACGAAACAGGGATCTTCCCAGATTATAGAAACACCACTATAGAGCAGCTCTCTCTCGAAGATGAGGATTTATTTGATGTCATCACATGCTTAGAAATGTTAGAGCATGTCCCAAATCCGGAATCCGTGATCTCAAGCTGTTTTAAGCTTTTAAAACCTAATGGCAATGCTTTCTTCTCGACCATTAATAGAAGTCCTAAATCCTATCTTTTCGCAATTATCGGGGCAGAATACTTGCTTAAGCTTCTGCCTAAGGGCACACACCAATATGAGAAATTGATTAAACCTTCAGAGCTTGCGGGTTGGTGCAGAAAGAATGACCTTTCAATACGAGACATTTCTGGCATGGGATTTAATCCCTTTCTTCAGACTTATAACCTCAGTAGCGACGTAGACGTAAATTACATAGTGCACTGCAAAAAAGTAAGAGCTTAATTTGTCTAATCTGAGAGAAGATCTTTTAGCAAATCGTGTCCTTTTAGTTACTGGAGCAGGGGACGGCATAGGAAAAGAGGCGGCGATTTCTTTTGCGAAACATGGCGGCAAAATAATCCTGTTGGGCCGGACAAAAGAAAAATTAGAAAAAGTATACGATCAAATCTGCGAAACAGGTGCAAGAGAACACGCAATAATTAATGTAGATCTCACAACCCTAAACGAAGCGACCAGCGAGCGTCTGAAAGAGACGATAAAAGAAAACTATGGACAACTTGACGTATTACTTCATAACGCCGCGGTACTCGGTGCACGGGTACCTTTAGAAAGTTACGATTCCAGAGAATGGGCGACTGTCATTCAAACGAATATGACTGCTGTATTTCTTTTAACTAAGACCTTATTGCCCCTGCTTAAACAGTCTTTAGACGGAAGGATAATATTCACTAACTCAGGTGTTGGAAAAACTCCACGGGCATATTGGGGGGCGTATTCGGTATCGAAATTCGCTCTATCGGGTTTCGTAAAAATACTTAGTGAAGAGCTAGAGAACACGGCAAAAGTTGTTGTTACGAGTGTTAATCCAGGGCCCACGAGAACATCCATGAGACAATCAGCTTACCCAGGAGAGGATCCACGAAAAATAAAGAACGCTAACTCGCTAATGCCTCTTTACCTTTATTTAGCTGGGCCAGACAGCAAACACGAACACGGAAATGAATTTTCTGGGGACCCTCAAACTTGGGATTGGCTGAATCGGTTCAAGGAGGACAATTAATACCTGCAAGGACGTGCAACGCTCTTACATCGTTTTTTCCTAATTCCTTATATTGGCCTACCCTAACTGAAGAAGGGATGAAAAATGTGCCATAACGTACGCGTTTGAGCCGGCTGACCACATAACCCTGCGATTCCCATAGTTTTCGAACCTCTCTATTCCTCCCCTCCATCAAAACCACGTAAAACCAATGATTAGCTCGTTTGTCGCTTTCTCGAGTTGAACTCTTCTGAATATCTGAGAACTTCATCAGAGTGTTATCGATGACAACCCCTGATTTCATAGCGGCTATACAACTCGGCTGTACATCACCTAAAACACGGACAGCATATTCCCTCTCAATTCGCGATGAGGGATGCATCAACTTGTTGGCCAAGAGACCATCGGTTGTAAAGAGAAGCAGGCCACTGGTATTGACATCAAGACGACCAACAGAGATCCACCTTTGACCTCTTAATTTAGGTAACGTGTCAAAAACTCTCTTTCGGTTCTTCTGATCTCGTTGACTGCATATTTCGCCTGCAGGCTTGTTGTAGAGCAGGTAACGATGAGTTTTTGCCTTGTTTTTCTGCAATCTTCCGTCAACTTTAATTTCATCGGACATTACAACTCGATCACCTAGTTTGGCTAACTTACCGTTCACATATATTCTTTTCGAGTCAATCCAACCTTCTATTTCTCTCCTGGAACCTAGGCCTTGGTTAGCAAGCACTTTTTGTAGCTTCTCAGATTTCGGATTTTCTTTCATATTCTCAATCCAGAATTATCTATTTCTTGGGTGAAACAAAAAATTTAGCGCTGAAGGGCTCAGCCGCAAAGATCATTGCTAGTAGTTTGATTTGACTCAATCGTGTCTGCTTCCTTGTTAGCGAACAACTCGTTCGACAAGCCTGAAAGAGCACTGGCCAAATCTTCAGATTCAGAGGAATCATTTTTTTGAGCTAACCCTTTAGTCTCTTGCAGCGTCGGTAATTGATTTAAATTCTCTAGGTTAAAATAGTCTAAAAAAGCGTTTGTTGTGGCATAAAGAGCTGGGCGACCAGGGGCGTCCCTGTGCCCTATAATTTTTATCCAATCTCGCTCGATCATTGTTCGTATTATGTTACTACCCACAGAAACACCTCTGACATCCTCGATATCTCCGCGTGTGATCGGTTGTCGATAGGCTATCAAAGCAAGTGTTTCTAATAGAGCTCGAGAATACCGGGGCGTCTTCTCTTTCCACAATCTAGAAACCCACTCACTGTAGTCTACTCTTGTCTGAAACCTGAAACCACTTCCTACTTTCTTTAGCTCAAAACCTCTGCCCGCACAACTTTTTTCTATCTCCGCTAACACTTGTTTTATTTCCAAGTTAGAGACTGATTCTTCTTCAAAGATCTCTTTTAACTGCTGAACTGAGACCGGTCCATCGGCTGCAAGGACTGCAGCCTCAATGATTTCTTTTATTGGTAATTTTTCCATTTTTCCCCAGACGGTTTTTTATGCCAGCTTTATGTATATCGGCGCAAACTGATCGCCTTGAACGGTTTCTAGTAAACCTTCTTTAATTAATTCTAGAACAGCCATAAAAGTAACAACCACTCCTTTTTTTCCCTCTTGAGGGCTGAAAAATGACCCAAACGCGACAAAATCTTTTGGTCCAGATTCTAATTTCCGAAGAATCGAGACCATCCTATCTCGCGTAGATAGCACTTCCAATTGCACGGGGTGGTTAGACTTAAGCTCTGCTCTGCTGACTACTCTAGCGAATTCTAAAACTAGGTCTCTCAGGGCAACATCAGGCTGTCTAGTTGGTCCACTTACTTGTATATGTCCAGCCCTGCAAGACCAAAAGTCTCTAAACTCCCTATTAAGTTCATCTATTTCAAAAGCTGCAATCTTAAAACGCTCATATTCCTGCAATCGCATTATAAGATTTGCCCGAGGGTCCTCCTCTTCTTCTTCGTCAGTTGACTGCACGGGCAGGAGCATTCTCGACTTAATCTCGGCAAGAAAAGCGGCCATAACCAGGTATTCTGCCGCTAGTTCAAACCGCATCTCCTGAAAAGCCTCAATGTATTGCATATACTGCTCTGTGATCTGAGAAATCTCTATATCTAAGATATCTAAATTTTGTTTCTTAATCAGATATAACAGAAGGTCTAAGGGCCCCTCAAAAGCTCTTATCATAACTTCGAGGGCATCGGGAGGAACATAAAGGTCTAGGGGAAGTTGCTCCAATGGTGACCCTTTCACCATCGCAAGCGGTTGTTCTTGCGAATCAAGTTTGACTTCTGCCTTCGAAGACTCCAACTGATTTTCCATATATTTTCTTGATCTTACATTATAGCTAAGAAAAGAAAGCTTAGACAGGGAGAAGAAGTCTAGATTCGTACCTTTCGTCCTATTTCACCTGAGAACAATCTCCGCATCTCGTCAGGGTCAGAACCTATGAGATTTTTTTAGTTCGTTTATCCCGTTTTTGCAAAACTCTTCTCCCCCATTAATATTAGTTATCCTGTGCCACTTGCGTTACCCTCCATGATAAAATTCAAAAAAAATTCAGGAATAACTGACCATGCAACAGCTAATTGACTTCATACCCATCCTCGCTTTTGTGTCAGTCTTTTTTTTATTTGACGATATTTATCTAGCCACTTTAGCGTTAATGGTAGGAGCTAGCTGCCAAATTTTGATCGAGAGAATTTTTTTAAAAAATGTGAGGGGGGTAACTAAAGCCATCTTCGCGGTAATTATCATTTCCGGCGGACTCACAGTTGCACTCCAGAACGATGTATTTATCAAATGGAAACCAACAATCGTAAATTGGTTGTTTGGTTTTGCCCTCGTCTTCAGTTACGTCGTCCTAAGAGAAAACTTATTGAAGCGATTGGCCGGCAAAACACTTCATCTTGAAGACGAAGTATGGGTGCGGCTTAACTACGGTTGGTCGTTGGGTTTTCTCATTGCTGGGCTCTTGAATTTATTCGTGGCGTACACATTCAGCACCGAAATATGGGTAAGCTACAAATTTGTTGGAGGCCCCCTAATCAGTCTTATTTATTTTGCAATTACGATTATTTATTTGGCAAAAGGCGGCTATCTGGCGCAATTAAATAAAAATGAAAAAACGGATGCGTAAAAGGCACTGAAGCGACAAGTCATTCTAGCTCGGTTATTTGGATGGATTTATGACAAAACTCTCTGTTAACTTAAATAAAATTGCTTTGTTAAGAAACTCTCGCGAAACAAAGATTCCGAGCGTCGTAAAGGCTGCCGAAACGGTCATTGCAGGCGGGGCCGATGGGATAACCGTCCACCCGCGTCCAGATCAAAGGCATATTACCCCTAACGATGTGATTGAGCTTTCTGAACTCCTCAGAAAACCTAAGTACCATCACATCGAATTTAATATCGAAGGGAACCCTTTATTTTCGGAACAAGCTAATGGATACCCTGGGTTTATGAATTTGGTTGAAAAAGTGAGGCCAACACAATGCACTCTAGTTCCCGATTCCAATGATCAATTAACCTCAGACCATGGCTGGAATTTTGAAAAGATTACCTTCGATTTTCGACAAATGGTAGAGACACTGAAATCGCAAGGGATTAGAACAAGTGCTTTTCTGGAGACCGATTATCATCAAATCGATCTCGCAAAAAAAATGGGACTAGATCGAATCGAGCTTTATACCGGTCCTTACGCGAATTCGTTCGATGAGGATATGCAAATCGAGAATTTGAACAAGTTGATTTTGGCTTCAGAGAAATGCATTAATCTAGGTTTGGTGGTTAATGCGGGGCACGATCTAAATCAAAAAAACCTCCCCTTGTTTATTCAGCAGGTGCCCAAAGTTAGCGAAGTATCAATAGGACATGCCCTTGTTTGCGATTCAATATACGAGGGCTTAGAACAAACGGTAAGAAACTATAAATCAATTCTTTCAAAGCACAGCGAAAGACTTTGAGCGAAATTTCATTTGACGCACCCCAAACAAATATTCCACTTAGCTTTAGACATTAGTATCATGGGACTTTTAATTTGTAAAAATAAGTAGAAAGTCCGTCATATGATTATTATAAAAAAAATTAGTTTTGCGATTTTGATTACAGCTTTTGTTTTTTCAGTCACAAAGTTTTATTCGAAGCAAATTGCTCTCCCAGGACAGCTACAAGATATTGGCTTGTTTTTCATCATCTTTATCGGTCCCCTCATTTCTATATTTCTGCAAGGCAGACTGTTCGGCACGAATGAGGAAGCCTTTGAATTCGGGAATATTAAATGGTTTAACTCACGAAAAGGCTACGGTTTTATTAGTGCAGATCAAGGAGACGAGATCTTCGTTCATTTTAGAAATTTCACAGGTAAGGAAACAAATAACGTCAGAGAAGGCCAAAGAGTAAAATTCATTACTGTGAGTTCTGAAAAAGGCCTGCAAGCAGACAAGGTCTCTTTTGTTTGAGTCTAACCACACCCTCATTCTGGCAATTGAAGAGCAGATAGCGTCCTTAGTGGATAGTGGGAATCTTGTTGAGAGATTCCCGAGTGTTCCCATTGGGAAGATCGATTCCGAGAAAAGAATTAAATTATATGCGCATTTGCTCGGTGTATTTTTTGATGAAGCCGAATCGCTAGAACAACTAGTTTTCGAAAGTGAACTTGGCGGGACGTCTCTTATTAAGATCAATGGAGTAATAACCGAAAAGATTGCAGAGATTTCAGAGGATGATATTCCCAGCTTAGCCAGAGTTTGGGTGGAGTCCTTGGATTACGACGAAGAATTAGATGAGGAGGAGGGGAACGAGGAGATTCTCGAAGACACCCTCTTTAAATTTATTCATGTCTGTGCGCTTGCAAAACAGGAAAACGCATTGTCTATCTTTGTATATTCCAAATGATTGAAAAAAATATTGTTTACTCCACAGATGGAGGCAATTTTTGTCCTAAATGTGAGAAGAAAATTTACAAGTGTATTTGCTCTAATAGGACAAAGAATTACATGTGTTCTAGGCCAATTTTTATCGAAAAACAAACTGCGGGGAGGCGGGGTAAGCCAGTCAACGTAATAAAAAATGTTCCTCTTCAAAAAGCTGATTTAAAAAAACTTGCTAAAGAACTAAAGAAAAATCTTGGAGTCGGAGGGTCATGTATTGACGGAGAAATTATCATACAGGGGTCTCACAAGGATCGACTAATCGAGCTTCTGAGGAGAAAAGGATTCGTCGCTAAATAGATCCTGAGATTTGTGTAGACATGAAAAAATCAGAATATCTTTTAGAACCTGCCGAAATAGTTTGGAATGACCAGAACCCTTCTTCGCGCCAGTATGGTGACATCTATGGTCAAGAAAACAACTTTATTCAAGAAAAGTTAAATGTATTCATCGACCCATTCACAAAATTCGTTAAGGATCTACCTAGTAATTCTCAAGTTACCGTCTGTGAGCTAGGCCTCGGTTTTGGAATCAATCTACTTTTAGCCGCCGACTTTTGGAGTAATATGCCCGAATCCTCGCGACTCAACTTTATCTCGGTAGAGAAGCATCCCGTGAGCGCGACAGACTTAAAAAAAATGCTTCGAATTTTAAAAGCAGACAGTAAAGACCAATTTTTTTCTAATTATCCGATTAACTTTAAAGGCCACCATACCATTTGGATTAAAAAAAACGTAAAGGTCTTGATAGTGCTAGATGATGTGGCAAGCGCCCTTTCAAATCTAGATGCTAACGTAGATTTCTGGTTTCTAGATGGGTTTTCACCGGCTAAAAATGAATGCATGTGGGACAACCAAGTTTTTAAAAAGATCAGGATGCTATCAAGACCGGGAGCACAAGCTCTCACCTACTCATCGGCGGGAAAAGTCAAGCTAGGCCTAGAGAGAAATGGCTTCAAAACCAAGAAAAAGCCTGGTTTTGGAAAGAAAAACGAAATGTTAATAGGTTTTTTAGACGAGAAATGGCTGCCAGCTACCATAACAAAAACTGATTTCACGATCATCGGTGCAGGGTTAGCTGGTTTGTTTTGCGCAGAGGCCTTAACGAGACGCAATATTGAGCCTACTATCATAGATATGGGCACGCCGGGACCCTCTTTTATCCCTCAGCTAAGCGTCTTTCCACTCGTGGCAAAAACAGCTGAACCTCAATACCGAATGTCCCTTGCCGCAAGCGAGTACATGGGAAGCGCTCCAGGATTTTTTCGAACAGGACTCACCTCTGTTCCTAATACAGGCAAAGAACAAAAAAGGCTCAGAGAGATCTGCGATCTTCTTCCCGATTCACTCATGGTAGAGGCAAAAAAAAATCATTTCTATTTTCCGCGAGCAGGATGGTTCAGTACCGCAACTTTTGAGAAGAAACTAAATCTCGAAAAAAAAATATATAACATCACAAAACTTAGATCTGATAGTTGCTGGAATGGATATAGTGGCAATGAAAAAGTTTTTTCTTCACAGAATCTTATTCTGGCTACGGGCTCAAACTTAGAGCTATTGCCCGATCAACTGGAAATTAGAAAGATTAAGGGACAGGCTATATCGGTGGACACCTTCGGATTAAATAGTATAACGAATGGTTTAGTTACGGTTTTCCCAACCGTAAAGGGCAAATCGGTTGTCAGCGGAACTTACGAGAATAGTTCTTCGCTTCAAATATCGCCGAAAAATACAAAAGTATTACTCGAACACGCAGAGACAGTTTTAGGGAAATCCTTACAAACACGAGAAGAATGGGTTGGGCTTAGGGCATCTTCCCGAGATCGTATCCCGATTGTAGGACAGGCGCCAAAGTGGGCAGCCCTTCAAAAGACACAAAGAGTGAGAGATATAAAAATTTTTGAGCCCGGACTTCATTACTGCTTGGCTTTTGGCTCTCGGGGAGCTACCCACGCTCGCTTATTCTCAGAGCACCTCATCAGCAAAGTTCTTGGAGAGCCTTGCGCGCTTGGAAAAATTGAACAAGCGGTACTTTCGCCAGCGCGCTTCTTTATAAGGGATCAGGTTCGATGTTCGTCAATAAAAACCTCGGGCACTTAAGACACCGTCAATACTTGATATCTCTTCTAGCAACTGATCCGAAACTAAAGTATCGATATCGATCAGGTTATATGCGATTTCATTTTTGCTTTTATTCAGCATGTCGAGCACATTAATATTTTTTTCTGCTAAGGCTGAGAGTACACTGCCCAGGATCTTTGGAACGTTTCGATTTACAACCGCTATACGAAAAGAACCCGGCGTTCGTTCAAGACTTACTTCTGGGAAATTCACAGAATTCCTTATATTCCCAGTCTGAAGAAACTCTGTAATCTGAGAAGCGACCATGACCGCACAATTCTCTTCGGCTTCATATGTGCTTGCTCCTAGATGCGGCATGGCGATGACATTTTCTAGCTCTGAAATACCGGGCGTTGGAAAATCCGAAATGAATTTCTTGACCTTCCCACTTTCCAGGGCCTCTCGGAGACCCTCCTCATCCACTATCTCTTCACGAGCGAAATTAAGTAATACGCCGCTATCCTTAAAATTATTGAGCAAATGTTTATCTACGATCCCGATCGTCTCTTTAGAAGCCGGTATATGAAGGGTAACGATGTCGGCTCCAGCGAACAAATTAGCCAAACTATCTATTCTTTCTACTTGGCTTGACAACTTCCATGCAGCTTCAACAGATAGTGCGGGGTCATAGCCTAAAACTTTCATACCTAAATTCAAAGCCGTTTGGGCGACCATGGACCCTATCGCACCAAGACCCAGAACGCCAAGGGTCTTGCCTCTTAACTCAGTCCCTTTAAAAGCCTTTTTTGAGGATTCTACGATTTTGTTCATTTCTTTTTTATCACACTCAGGATCTAGGTTCTGAACAAAATTTATCCCTTCAGAAATACCTCGAACTGACAGCAACAATCCAGCAAGGACGAGTTCCTTCACGGCATTTGCGTTCGCACCTGGAGTATTAAAAACAACCACTCCTTTGTCCGTGCAGACCTCAACAGGTATGTTATTTACACCCGCACCTGCTCGCCCTATTGCCAGAACCTCAGAATTTAATTCTTCTAGAGCCAATTTATAACTTCTTAAAACAATCGCGTCACAATCGATAATTGATTCACCAAGCTCATAACCTTGGTCTCTGAAAACACCCAACCCTTTCTCAGAGATGTTGTTAAGACAACGGATCTTATACATAAGTAAACCTTCTATTTCTTATTTTTTAATGCAGCCGCGAAATGACGCAAGCCTATCATGTTTGAACTATTGTTTGGTCTGTAATTTTTTTTATTTCTTTTACGATCATTGAAACCGAATCAGGGACTTTAAAATTTGCAATTCGTTCCTCTACAGCCGCTTTATTCTCCATCAGATTTTTAATCTCTCGAAAAAAAATATCATCCGTCAACAGAGACTCTTCAACGTAACGACTGTAACCTAATTCACAAAATTTTCGAGCATTCTCCAACTGATCACCGCGGCTAGCATCTTTGGGAAGTGGCACGAGAAGATGCGGCTTTCTCAAGGCTAGCAGTTCATAGATCGAATTTGCACCAGCCCTTGAAACAACCACCGAGGCTGCTGCAAGCACGTCGCCGAAATTTTGATGGAGAAATTCTCTTTGGATATAACCCTCCATTTCCGTATCTCCCGAGCAGTTACCCTCGCCAGTAATATGCACGACGTTGAACGACTCCAAAAGGCGGTCCCTAAGGCGAAAAATAAGCTCGTTTAAAAATCTAGCTCCCTTGCTACCTCCGAAAACAAGCAAGATCGGCATGTTATTTTCGAAGTTTAATAGCTGTAATCCTTTTTTTGCATCTGCGTCTATTAGTGCTCTCCGCAGTGGTGTTCCCGTGACCAAAACACGATCGTCACTAAGGCGATCGCCAGCAGTCGGAAAGGTTAAACAAATTTTTGAACAGAACGGGAAGGTTAGTCTATTTGCCAACCCAGGTGTAACGTCCGATTCGTGAGCAATAATTGGTATTTTTAAAACTCTGGCAGCCAAAACAAGGGGTACTGATACGTAGCCGCCTTTTGAAAAAACAAGGTCCGGTTGTTCCCTTATGCATAGCCTCATACTTTGCAAGAAACCAATAATCACTTTAAAGGGATCAAGAATATTCTTTAAAGAAAAATATCTCCTAAGCTTTCCAGATTTGATCGGAAAAAATGAAACCGAAATACTCGAAATCAACTTTTCTTCGACACTTGAGCTTTCTCCGACATAGCCGATCTCAAAATCTGAATACAGTTCTTTGATCAGAGCAATATTCGGCGTGACATGTCCTGCGGATCCTCCTCCTGTGAAAAAAATTTTTGGCATCAGATTTTTAAAATCTCTTTTACAAAAGGAATCGAGACTTTTCGATGTTGTTTCATTGTTTCAGTTTCAAGTTTTTCGACCACCGCTTCAATCTCTTTCATATCTCTTTTGGATCGGTCTAAGATGAATCTGCCAACATCAAAAGGAATCTCGAACCCCCTCAACTTTGCTAATCGCAGCATAAAATCTATCCGCGCTTCATCATTAAAAGGCCCGAGGTAAACTCTATCAGCCGCTCTGAGTCTGGAGCCTAAATCTGCCATATTCACTTCGAGTTTATCAGGAGGCACTGATGTACCAAATACCAATTTTTTCTTTGTGTCCTCCATGAAGTTAATTAAGTGGAAAAGCGATAACTCCCAATCGGGTTTACCACAAACTTTCTTTAAATTATCTAAGCAAACTAGGTTGCAACCCCCAGCCTCTTCAAAATAAGAATGATCATGCGCATCATCGGCCTCAAGAGAATAAGTTGCTAGATTCCTGAGCCCAGCCTCTTTAAGCAAAGCTTTCATGAATCGAGTTTTCCCCGCAGATCTAGAACCGCATACAAGAGTAAGACCTTTACCCAGCAAAATCCGATTTGCCTGTTTCACGATAAATTCATCGTAGTCATCTTCCTGTGCACTGTAATCTAATACTAGCGGCAATTGATGGGCGAAATCCTTACTCAAAAGTATCTTCTCTTTTTTTTAAGTAAGACGAACTAGACAAGTAAACCTGTAGGAAATGACGCAAAAGAACCATGGTAACCGCAGAGAGAGGAACGGCTAATAAAACTCCTATAAAACCAAATAAATAACCGCCAACCATTAGTGAAAAAATCACTGCAAGCGGGTGCAAACCAATCCTATCACCCACTAACCATGGTGTTAGTAAAACTGACTCAATGAATTGAGCGACTAGAAAGACCAAAGCAACATTGATCAGGAACAGAAATTCACCGAATTGAATTAGCGCGGCAACAGAAGCCCCAAGAAAGCCAACGGCAAAGCCAAGATAGGGTATAATTGAAGCAAGCCCAGCCAAAAAACCAATAGATAGGGCTTGATCAATCCCCAGCATGTATAGTCCGAAAGAAAACAAACATGCCATGCTAAACATAACCCACATCTGGCCACGCATAAAAGCGCCAAGGATTTCGTCACATTCTTTTCCTAGCCGTGCTGCGGTCCCTTGATGTCGCGAAGGAATCAGTTTGTGAATCTTTTCGACGATGGAATCAAAATCTATCATGAAATAAAAAGCAACGATCAGGGAAAGAAAGAAATTCCCAGTCGCACTAAAAAAACTAAATGCTGAATCGGTAATACGTGAGAAAATTACGCCTAGTAGACCACCAGCCTCCGACCAGTTCTCGAGCACTTTGCCTCTAATCCGATCAGGTTTTATTCCGAATGGATCAAATCCGAAAGTTTTTATCAGCGTTGGACCGAAGGTTTCCTGAAACCAAACAAAAACTAAAGGTAAAGCTTTCATCAGGGAGCTGAACTCAGCAAGGATCAGAGGAAAAAGAATAAAAAGTGCTAAAGCAAAAAATGATCCAAACATGAGAAAAACCGCTAAAACGCCGAGCGTTCGAGGGACTCGGATTTTTTCCAGCCGGTCAACCAGCGGATCGCCCAGATAGCCTAGGATAAGGCCAACGATAAACGGCGCTAATATCTCATCTAGCAAAAGCACCGAGGCTACAAAAAGTGAAAGAGCAAGAGCGATACCAACGTTCCTAGAGACAGAACTCATAAATATTCCACCACAAAATTACTGAAGAATTTAAGCCTAGAAATATACCCAACGAATTCAATCCTCTAGTTGATAAACTAATAGCTGCCCGTCTTCTCCTGAACTATGTTTTACGAAGCTGAGCAGCCCATCCAACCTTACGATCTCTATAAATTGGTTTAGTTTTCCCTCTACCCTTAAGTCAAAATGGATCAAACCCTCTTTAACATATTTTAGAGAACTACTAACTACGGGTGAGAGATCTTTTAAATATTTATTTATCTCTGCATATTTTCTAAAGTCTGTCACGCCTTCTACCGTCACCACGACTCTTCCCTGAATCGAACCGGTTGCATACACAGATGCGAGTTCGTCTGCTAATTGATCAATAATTTCTTTGAGTAAATCTTCAGCGGCACTAGTTATACCTTCACTTGATTGCCACCTGCCAAACCCATTATGTGACCAGTAGGCCTCTATTGGCTGGTTGGGTTCATTGTAAAGCCTTCCGGTAAGAATAATCTCAGGCGAATATCTTCTTGACGCCATCTCCACCTTTTCATGGAACTGCCCCCAGACCTCCGGCACACTAATTTTAGACGTGTCTGTCAAATCAAGTATTGGAAGTATCAAACTGATTCCGCGTTCGGATGCTCGTTCTTTTAAGAAAAATAAAAGTTCTGATTCGCTCGCTTCATCAAGAATATATCGTTCTCGATTCTTCATGTAGGCTAGCCAGACCAAAACCTCTGGTCGATTACTCCCCCAAATCGGCAAATCAGCTTTTCTCAATAAATCAGCTATTACACTCGGTTCGTAAAATAACCTTAGTTTCAGAGCACGGGTCAGATCGTCCTTGAAAAACATCAATTCGTCCGAGGATTCGTAACCATATTGGTAATAATAAGAATCGGAATTTTTCAATGCCTCTACGATGACCTCGTTTTCTTGAATGGCTCTTGACCCAGACACTCTGACAAGCACCTGCGCTAATCCGGCTCTGGAGCCGACAAGTAGTTCACTGCTGCTCTCATTGGGAACAAGAACCTCAGCTACATACAAATTTTCAAACGTCTTGGCCCGAGATCCGAACGAAAATAATATCAATAAGATTATCGAAATTAGATGTATCTTCGCCTTTTTTTCCGCTAAATTTGCCATTCAGTTATCTTACCTTTTTTACACCGTGAAACTCAGAAAAATACCGTTAGCATACATAATACTCTTTCTCGTAGCCATTTCAGTCGGCATCTCGATCGACGCAGGTGATTCAGAGTCACACATCCTTAAATATGGAGCTCTTTACGAACTAAAAACATCGAACGTTCCAATGCGAATAAAGATTTTAAGAGAGGTAACGAGAACTGGAAGCTCACAAAAAATAGCTGTTTTTAAAGCCTCCTCAGCATTTTTTTCAATAGATGAAAAATCGAGATTCATTCTTGATCGAGGAGAAATAATGCCTCTAGAGTACTCCTATACGAGACGAGCTTTGGGTAAAACAGATAGTGAGACCTTTGCTTTCGACCAAAACAACGATTTGGGCAAATCAACTGGCGTTCGAGAGGGAAATAAGGAAAATGTCTTTGATAAACTGTCCGTCCAGTATCAATTACAGCTTGATCTTATAAGAGAGAAGGAAATAGAAATCGGCGAGAGTTTTTCCTACCAAGTCCGAGAAAAGGGGAAACTTAAACGGTACAAATTTATTATTGCAGGCACAGAAAAAATCGACACAGAACTAGGGAGTCTAAGAACTATTCGTATAACAAGGGATAGGAAGAGAGATAATCGAGCCACTATCCTCTGGCTGGCTCCAGACTATGAGTATACGCTAGTCAAAATGATCCAGAGAGAGGGGGATAGGGTGTGGAACCTCGAAATTAAGGATTGGCTTAAAAAGCGTGAGTAATTTTTGAAAACAAGAGGGATAAAGAATTTCCATGACAATTAAATCAGACAGCTGGATTCGAAGAATGGCAAGAGATCATGAACTCATTCATCCATTCGAGCCCGGCCAAGTTAGACATTGTTCCAGGGGAGAGAAGTTGATTTCTTATGGTACTTCATCCTACGGTTATGATGTTCGATGTTCAGAGGAATTCAAAGTTTTTACAAACATCCATTCGGCGACCGTAGATCCCAAAAACTTTGACGAGAAAAGTTTTGTCGATGTGTCTGGATTAGCTTGTATAATTCCTCCTAATTCTTTTGCTCTCGCGAGAACCGTCGAATATTTCAAGATTCCGCGAAACGTTCTCACCGTATGTTTAGGAAAATCTACTTACGCGAGGTGCGGCATAATAGTTAACGTCACCCCTCTTGAACCAGAATGGGAAGGTCACGTCACCTTGGAGTTCTCAAATACAACAAACCTCCCTGCGAAAATTTACGCAAACGAGGGAGTAGCCCAGATGCTTTTTTTTGAATCTGATGAAATCTGCGAAACCTCGTACGCGGATAGAAACGGAAAGTATCAAGGCCAAACGGGCGTTACATTGCCCAAAGGATAGTGACTCCAGCATTAAAAGAGATTTCTATATTAATCGTCAGAGATCTTTATGGTTGGAACTGTTGCTGAAGATGAATCCAGAAATTTTTTAACGGTACCAGCTATTTTCATAAAAATTTCGTTCAAAAGAGTTTCGGAATTCTTTAAAAAGATCGGTTGCCCTTCGTCCGAACAAGCTCTTATCTTTGAGTTGAGAGGAATTTCTCCAAGAAGCGAGGTGTCGTATTCTTTTGAAACCGAGCTTCCACCTCCTTTACCGTAGACTCTGTCCTGATAACCGCAATCAGGACATACGTATACACTCATATTCTCCACAACCCCTATC
>MDTA01205760.1_pt1 | contig 24051 bp, 23 predicted proteins | sample 811151 | NCBI WGS metagenome assembly MDTA01 (sample SAMN05326648, study PRJNA326480) | marine metagenome | isolation source: seawater | place: Indian Ocean: South | collected 2010
TTATCAGAAAAATATATTGATGGAATTTCTTCTTGGAATGTATTTAATACAGTTTTTTCTACAAGCTTTTTATTTTTTTTCATGTTCTATAAATTTAAATAAGTTTATTATACAGATTTAGTTTTAAATAGATAGTTATTTAATTGTCCATCCACCATCTACAATTAAATTATGACCTGTGATATAAGATGCTGAAGTACTTGATAAAAATACAACAGGACCAACTATATCATCCTCGTTTGCCATCCTTTTCAATAAAGTTTTATCAGTATATTTTTTGACAAATGAGTTTTCTTGATTCCTCAATACGCCACCTGGCGATACCACGTTGACTCTTATTTTAGGCGCAAGTGTAGATGCTAACCATTTTGTCATATAAACTATCCCGGCTTTTGAGATTGAATATGCTCCAGGATTATTAATATCAGTATTCTTGTAAATATTCCAGTCGGGTGCTACGACACCATAGATAGATGAAATATTGGTAATTGATGGATTTTTAGATTTTTCGAGTTTTTTATATAGTTTTTGAATTATAAAAAATATAGATGTTAGATTCACATTAATACATTTATTCCATGCATCAAATGATTGGTTTTCAAATTTTTCATTCCAACCTCTCATTTTGTTGGTTCCAACAATACCAACTGAATTAATGATAGTATCTATTTTTTTATATTTTTGATTAATATCTTTGCAAAGATCATTTAGCATATCTTGATCTGATAAATCACAAAGATAAGTGTCGACTGTAATTTTGTACTTTTTTTTGAGTTTTTCTTCAATTTTACTGAGTTTTTTCTTATTAAGATCTATAAGTATTAATTTTGACTTATATGATGCAAAAGCTTCTGCAATGGCAGAACCTATATAACCTGCAGCACCAGTAATAAGTACTATTTCATTTTTTCTTGACATTTCTTTCATGATGCATCTTTCCCTTTTTTATTATATAAAAATTCAGCGAATTGAAAGTCATAGATATCATCTATATCTATGCAAACTTTTTTATCTAGCTCATAGCCATATATATTGCCACTAAGAAGTTTATTTGATGTTTGAATATAGTGAGGGCTACATATGTAAGCATATGTAGTTATATTGTAGCAATCTTCTGAATCTTGTCTTCTGAAGATATTATCATTAGATTGCTCTAGTAATGATATATCTCCTTTTTTGTTTTTCTTTACCATATTAAAACTCGGATGATGATTACTTTTCGTTATTCCAAGTACCACGTCACATTTTACCTCATTGTATTTATCGATCATTGCGGCAATATCACTATAATCTCTTAATGGGCTTGTGCATGGAAGAGAAATGAATAGATCAAAACTATCTTGATAAGATTTAACAGCATGCTTCCAGCTGTACCATTCATCAGAATTATCATCGGCAAGTTTATCTGGTCGTATAAATGGCACTGTTGCACCATATTCTCTAGCTATTTTAGTTATCGTCTCATTATCTGTGGAAACAATTACATCATCAAAAATTCTGGACTCTATTGAATTGTAAATAGTGTGAGCTATCAAAGGTTTGCCACAAAAATCGAGTATATTTTTATTAGGTAGACCTTTCGACCCCCCTCGTGCAAAAATAAATGCAATTTTTTTCATTGTATACGTATTTTTTTTCTACTATCTAGAGATAAATGCATCGCATTTAAAATAGTTTGTGTATCGATACAATTTGCAAAAGATAACTCTGATTCTTTACCTTTTTTTACACAATCGATAAAATAAGATAATTCCCTTTTATATGACTGATTTATATCATCCTTAAAGTTTATGTTTTTAATTTTTTTGTCAATGATCTGTAAATTATTAGTTAGGTGATTCAGTCTTATCTGAATATCATCTAGATCAATTTTACATAATCTTTTATTTTTTTTTGCTAACATGTTTGCTTCGAGATTTATTTTTAACTCAATATCTTTGTACCAGAAGGTGCTCCTGATATGATGTTCTACATCAATTCTAATTTTTTTATTTAATATTTCTTCGACCTCTACGTGAGTTGGTTTTCCAAATAAAAAAATAAGATAATCTACTTCGTGACTTAATTCGTTAATAACTCCGCCACCTAGATCTTTATTAAATGTAACCGTATTTTTATAGTCTTTATTTTTTCGCCATGTTCTGAAATCAGTACATACTTCTATATGAGCATTTTTTATCCCGTTAGCCTTATCTTTTATAATTTCTCTCAAATTCACTAATCCTTCTGTAAATCTCATATTAAAACCAACATGTGTAAGCTTTTTCATATTTTTCGTGAATTTAATAAGTGGTGAGATACGATTATTCTTTATCAAAAGAGGTTTCTCAACAAAAACATGGAAACCTTTAGCCATCATTTTCTTTACATCTGCTAAATGATGTGAGGCTGGGGAACAAACAATCGCTACTGAATGCTTATTTATCGGAAAAACTTCACTTATTGTGTTTGTAATCAAATGCTTATTCTCATCAAAATAAGAATCATGAGCGGAATTAGTTCTTTTATAGATAAGAAATTTAGACTCCGGTCTTTTTTCTAAAATATTCTGTATATGTCTTTTAGCTATATTACCTGTACCAATTATAAGATAATCTAAAAGTATATGATTATTTTTTTGCTTTCTCGTAGTTTTCATGACTTCCAATATCTATCCATTGCTCATGCATCGGAAAAATACCTACAGACTCATTTTTAATTGAAGCAGTAATTATGTCTGTCATATTGATACGTTCTTCAAAGGGTAAGCTTTTAATGATCTCAGGATTCAATACATATATACCAGCGTTGATTAAGTATTTCTTTAGTGGTTTTTCTGAGATATTTATCATTTTATCATTTTCAATCTCAATAGTTCCAAAAGGTATTTGAATATCGTAAAAAGATGCACAAACAGTGAGAATCTTATTTGATTTATTATGATAATTGATCAGCTCAGAGTAATTGATATCAGTTAAAACATCACCGTTGATCACAATTATTGGTGATTTTATAGTATTTTTGTCGAGTAATGATAGAGCTCCGGCTGTTCCTAGCGGAGTCTCTTCTTCTATAAATTTTACTTTCAATTTATCTTTAAGTGTATTTTGGAAATAATCTTTGATAACACTCCCTTTGTAATGTAACGAGATATAGATATCCATGAGATTATGCTGATGAAGTCGATTTATGATCTCATGAATAATTGGTTTTTTTTTGAGTGGTAGGAGTGGTTTAGGTGTTTTTTTTGTAAGTGGCTCTAATCGTTTGCCTTTACCTCCTGCCATGATAACTACATGGTAGTCTTGTTTTTTATTACTTTGTAGATCAAATTCGGTGATAACATCAATAACATTATTATCATTGTCAATTATTGGTACATAATTATGGGTACTAAGTATTTTTTTTATCTTAGAATCATCGGATGACAAGGCAAAATTTGGTTGAGCATTCATTATTTTTCTACATCCAGAATCTAATGTAGATTTATTCAACAAACCTCTTCTAATATCTCCATCAGTTATAGTTCCAAGTAGTTTATTATTCTCTATTATTAAAACTATTTTATGCTTACAATCTTGTAAAACTTTTATGGCATCAGACATTTTGCTATTTGGAGAAAGTATATTTTTTTTAAATGATTTCATTTTACTCAATATCTATAATCTTAATCGCCTTATTTTTAAGAATCCTTTTTTTTGCTTTTTTATTCACAACATTAGTATAGTGACTAGCTGGTATTCCTTTCGATGACCTTTTGCAAATAATATCACTATCAGTAATTTTTGTAGCATTTTCAATTGTATTTTGACTAAATATTTTTTTTAAAACATATTTCATGTTCTTTTTCTCAGAATTGGTAATAGTTTTCTTGGATACACCAAGCATTATTTCTGTCATTCTAATGTTCTTGACATAATTTGAAAATTCACTAAATTCTAGCGAACTTTTATGATCAGGTCCTATTAATTTTTTCGATTTAGTGACGTGCACTTCGATTACACTTGCTTTCTTCGAAACAGCAACAATTGGGGTTAAAATGTTGATTGAGTGATCAGAGTAACCAATTTTACACTTATATTTACTCCTCATTACTTCAAGAACATTCAAATTGAGTTCATCTATTGGTGCAGGATATTCGGTTGTACAATGGAGCAATGTAATCTTCTCATTCACATATTTTGAAGATTTTTTATAGAATTTTTTATCTTTGATGATATTAAAATTAAAGTCTCCTTTATGATAACCATAAGATAATGCAGACAACGCAATCTCAATTTCTTTATCAGTAGACATACCAGTCGATATAATAACCTTCTTTTTAGACATGCCAACATGTAAAAGTAATTGAATATTAGTTAGATCAGATGAACCAATTTTAATTGTTTTTAGTTTAAGGTCATTTTTCAAGAAATCTAGATCTATTTTATCAGATATTGTAGTAAGAAAATCGATTTTTACCTTCTCAGCATATTGCTTGAGTTTTTTGAAATCCTCGTATTTCAGCTCATATTTTTTTAGCATTTTAAATTGGGATTCGTTTTTTTTAGATTTTTTTTGATAATTAGCTTTGTCAACGCGAATATCACAAATCCTAGATGCTGTATAAGTTTGAAATTTGACTGCATCAGCCCCATTTTTTTTACACTCTAATATCATTTCTTTTGCTAATTGAATGCTACCATTATGGTTGACACCAATTTCTGCAATAATATAAGTCAAATCTCTCATTATTTTTTATAGTCAACGAATCTCTTGTTAACTAATGTTTCTAGATTTACTGAACTGAATACTTTTAAAACTTTTCCTATAGAATTTTTACCAACATATTTTGGCGATATTTTTTTTCCTTTATATTTTATTGCTAGTAACGTACTTTTAACAATATTCCTGACATTTGGTGTTGTATCAAAGATACTTGAGCTTCTTGGTCTACCACTTTGTCTTTTCCCTATATTAACCGTCGGCGTACCTAAGATGGGACATTCAACTATTCCAGATGATGAATTACCAATTAGACACTCTGAGTATTTTAAGAGATGGAGAAAATCGTATCTACCTAAAGATTTTATAATTTGTGAGTCATTATTGTATTTAATATACTTTAATATACTTTTTAGTATAGTATTACTATCTGGATCTGAATTAGGATAAGTAAATACTTTATGAAAATTATTAAATTTATTCAATGAACTTAATGTGTTATTTATAAGATCTTTATTATTTCCTTTTATTGTTTCTGGATGAACGCAAATAACTAAATATTTCTTATCTATAGGGATTTTATATTTTGATAAAACTACTTTTTTGTTCTGATACTTTAAATCATTGATCGCGTCTACTCCTAATGATCCACAATTATATATATTTTTTTTATCTTCCCCCATCTTAATTAAGCGTTTCTTAAAATCATTATGTGCCACAAAATGAAGATGAGATAATTTTGATATAGAGTGTCTGATACCATCATCTAGAACGCCACTGGTAACCTCTCCACCATGAAAATGAGCAATTGGGATATTCATTATATGTGAAGCTAAAACTAATGGATACATATCGTATCTGTCACCGAGAACCACGATTAGATCAGGTTTAATTCTTTGGATAGATGAATATGCTTTTTTAAGTTGTTCCGATAATGATAATACTATACTTTTTTTACTTGTATCTCTCTGGTATGATTTTATCACTTCGTTTACCTTGAAGCCATCATCTATTATTTCTCTAAGAGTATTTCCATATTCTTTAAGTGTATGCATGCCAGTAGCAATTATGCTCAATTCAAATCTTTTTGAAGTTTGCAATTTCTTCATTAAAATATGTAAATGATTATAATCCGCTCTACTAGATGAAATTACACAAATATTTCTTTTCATTTTTATAATTTATAAATAATCTGAACTTGGTAAGCTAATTGCACTTTTCCATATTTTTATTGTATTTCGTAGATCTGATCTTGGGTATTTTTGAAGATATTTACTCATATGCTGAGGTCTCCAGAGTTCTCTAGCATAAATATTATTTTTATGGAGCTCATGAAAGAATCTTTGTTGATGTTTTATATACCTCTCTTTAAGATATATATTTATAACCCATAAGTTTGGATTAGCTTCATCATTCTTATCATTCAAATAGCAATATTTATCATCACTCAAGACATTTATATATCTTGAAAAGAGTTTTCTTTTTTTACGGAGAATAACTTCAATATTTCTAAGTTGATTTAAACCCACTGCTGCATTAATGTTAGCCATCCTCATATTATATCCAATGCCATCATGCTCTACTTTCCAAGGATGTTTGATTCTACTAGTGCTCATAATGTGCTTGAGTTTCTTATAATCTACAGTATTTCTCAATAAGATAGCTCCTCCCATTCCAGTTGTTACGATTTTATTGCCATTAAAACTAATTATTGCTGCCCTAGATGATGTACCGACATGTTTGTTTTTATAAAAAGATCCAAGAGCACCTGCTGCATCCTCTATAACTTCTAAATTATATTTCATTGATACCTTCCTTAAGTCAGTCATGTTTATTGGTTCTCCATATGCATGAACAACTAGAAGGCATTTTATCTCTTTATTTGTTTTTTTATTGAATAATCTATTTTTTTTCATAAAACTATTTTTCTTCAGATACTCATCGAGGATGATAGGATCTATATTTGGTGATAACCTTGAACAATCTATAAAGTGTGGTATCCCCTCGTTATAAAGAATAGAATTAACGGTAGCTGAAAATGTCATTGAAGGAACCAGTACTTCTGTATCTTTAATATTGATGAGTTTTAAGCAAAGGAATAATGCTGATGTTCCAGAGTTTGTAAGAAGAACTTTTTTTGCTCCCGTGATCTGATTTAACTCATTAGTAAACATATCAAGATACTCCCCGTTTGATGAGACCAGTGTAGATAGAATACACTTCTTCGTATCGGATATAGTTTTTAAGTCAAAACTAGGTTCATGGACCTGATATTCCTTTTTTTTTGGTAAACATGACTTAATTTTTTTTATAGTATCTTCGAACATTTATTTAACATAATGATCAGATTTATACTTACCCAAGTTCTTAGTATTACTAAACCATTCCACTGTTTCTCTTAGCCCTTTAATCAAACCTGATTTACCATTATATTCAGGTTGCCACTTCAAAATATCTCTTGCTTTTTTGTTATCTGCTTTTAGCCTAAAAACTTCACCTTTTCTTGGTCTTACTCTTTTTGTATCTGTAACAATATCAGGATAATAACCTGTAATTTTACACAATATCTTAACTAAATCATCAATTGAAACTTCATACCCAGAGCCAATATTAATAATTTCTCCAATAGATTTATTATTATGCAAAGAATTCTCGAATCCTCTAACAGTATCCTTGACAAAAGAAAAATCTCTCGTTGGATAGAGTGAACCGAGTTGTATTTTTTTCTTATTTAAGAGTAACTGCGTAATTACAGTTGGTATAATTGCTCTATTTGATTGTCTAGGGCCATAGGTATTGAATGGTCTAATAATAGAGACAGGTAAACCAAAACTACTATAATAAGATTGAGCTAATTGATCCGCAGCTATCTTTGACGCAGCATAAGGTGACTTAGCATATGGTAGTGATTTTTCTGATATAGGCATTTTAATGACATCACCATAAACTTCACTAGTTGAAGTGTGAATGACTCGCTCGATATCACTATTTAGGCAAGTTTCAAGAACATTTAATGTTCCTTCTACATTTGTAGATACATATGAATATGGAGAATTATATGAGTGAGGAATAGCAATAAGTGATGCCAAATGAATGACTATATCAACATTTCTACATGCATTAGTAACTGATTTTATATCACGGATATCACCTAAAACTATATCAATATTTTTACTGATATCTTTATCTATCGTGTCTAACCAACCCCATGAATTAAACGAATTATAAAGACACATAGCTCGAACATTGTAATTTTTTGTAACAAGATATTCAGCAAGATGTGATCCTATAAAACCATCAGCACCAGTAATAAGAATTTTTTTGTTATTGAGCATAGATATTTTGTTTTTTCACAATATCAGATATGTTTTCATTCTTGTTTTGATCACCATAAACCTCTTCGACAGAGTTTTGTGATACACATACTATTCTATCGCATAATTGCATGGTAGCAACTCTATGAGTAATACATATGACAGTCATATCAGGGTAGTTGTTACGTAATGATATAAATAACTTTCGTTCGGTTTCTATATCTAAAGCGTTTGTTGCTTCATCAAAAATTAACACTTTTGGACTTCGGTATAGAGATCTTGCAATACCTATTCTTTGTAATTGCCCACCACTAAATTTTGAACCTTTTTCACCAATAAGAGTCATGATTCCATTATCAGATTCATCTACAACATCGTTCATGATAGCATTATTTATTACGGTAGATATTTTTGTGACATCTTGCTCATTATCTGGTAGTCCAAATAAAATATTATTTTTAATAGAATCATTAATAAATGCAATATTTTGCGATACGTATCCAATCTTTAAATCACCATTAGTATCAATCAATCGATTAGACAATATAATCGATCCCGATAAAGGAGTATATAGGCCTAACAATAAATCTACTATTGTAGTTTTACCTGCCCCCGATTTTCCAATAATTGCTGTGTATGATTTAGGCATAAAGGTAAGATTTATATCGGTAAGATTAAAGTCTGAATCATCATAAGAGAAGCTGACATCTTTAAAGCTGATGTCGGTTTTTTGAGTGATACTTTTAAAGCTAAAATCATTTTTTTCAAAATGATTCATATCTGCATATATTAAGTCTAATGCTGGAAGATTGAATCTTATAGATGAGGAGAATGCAAATATTTGCTGGATAGATGGTAATAAACGATATGCTGCTAGTAAAAAAATAGCTATTGTAGGCAAATAATTTGAAAGATTATTTTGCTGATACTGTAAAAATAATATTAATGAAAAGATCGAGCCGAATGCAAATATCTCAATGATATATCTTGGAAGCGTCGATAAAATAATATTTTTTGCTGTTAGATCTAGGAATCTTCCTTGTGAAGTTGAAAATATCTGGCTAAAATAAGATTCACTTTTATAAAACTTGACGTCTTTTATGCTATTCAAACAATCTGATGCACTTTTGAACACTAAGTCATTTGATTTTAACCTTTCTGAACCATATATTTTGAGCTTCGTTTTTATCTTATAGAAAATTAGACTATAAATTGACCCCAAAAGTATAACAGAGCAAACAAATGCTACTGGATTAACGGTAATAAGTAAAATTGAAACAAACAATAATATAATCACGCGTGTTAATATCTGAAGAGCAGGTATAAATATTGACTCAGCTATACTCGCAGATAATTGAATAACATTTTTTGATAAAGAAGCAGTGTCACTTTTTACAAAGTATTTGTATGACTGGCTTAAGTAGTGATTGAATAATCTTGTGGATATTTTTTTTCCTAATATTGCGCTAAATTTTGTATTGAACCAGATTGTAAGACCGTTTAAAAAACTACATGATATAAATAAAAATACAAAGCATATACCAAATATTAATGTTAGTAGTTTATCATCGATTTGTAGGTAATTTTTTATATACAAAGAGAATTCATTACTACCAAAATATAAGGGGTCAGTTATCATGCCAACAAATGGCATGATTGAAATCACACCTAGTACCTCTATCAAGCCGATAAATATGAAAAGTGCTATTAGATAATATGTTTTCTTAATATCATCTTTATCTAGAAAAAAAAGTAGCTTAGAAAATGATTTATTCATAATTCTTAACGAACCACTTAAATGTTGATTCAAGACCTTTATCAATACTTATGAATCCTTTTATATTGAAACATTTTTTGTATTTTAATGGATTCATTGAATTTGCTTTCATATCACCCAATCTCTCGTTACAGTAAATTTTTTTGGTATTATTGTATTTATATTTATTTGATATTTTTGATAAAATCTTTACTAGCTTATTAAGCGATGTTTCTCTGCCTGTAGCAATATTAAAATCATCAAAGTTCTTATTTTGCCTAAGACATTGAGTTATTGCTTTTACAATGTCTTCAGAAAAGATATAGTCTCTAGTTATTAATCCATCACCATAGATTTTTAACGTTTTATTTTTTATGATACTTTTTATAAAGTTAGCGACAACACTTTTTTTTGTGATTTGAGTATGGTCCATATGCATTGCTAAATCTTAATACAGAAGTTTTAATATTAAATATCTTTGAATAAGTCTCACAAAAGCTCTCTATGGATAACTTTGATGAACCATATGTTGATATTGGTTTTTTAACTGTTTTCTCTGTCATAGGAGGTGTTTGATTGCCATAAACAGATCCACTAGATGCAAATATAAAATGACCTACATTATTTAATCTACAGCTCTCAAGGTAATTATATGTTCCTACTATATTTACATTAAAGGATTTTCTAGGATGGCGTATACTTAAATCGATACCAGATTCTGCAGCTAGATGTATAACTGCATCGATATTCATTGTTATTTTTTTTGCAAAAGCAAAATTTTTAATATTTGCTTTAACTACACATACCCTATCATTTGTTGTTCTGTATTTTTTTGAATTTTCGAAGTACTTAAATCTAGTTATTGATGTAAGATAGGATAAATTACTCTTTGAAAAATTGTCAACAATGATAATCTTCTTGATATAATTCTTATTTATTATATATTTGATTAAATTCGATCCTAAGAAACCAAGCCCACCTGTAACAACAATTCTCATCTCCATTTAACCTTTGGCTTAATAGTATTGATTTTTATGTTATCTTCGTAATTAATACAATAATTTGCTATCTGAATAATCATTTTTTCATTCAACTTATTTGCTTTTAAACCTAGTTTTTTTAAATTTGAATGTTTAGCGTTATAATAATGTTTCTCTTTTTCTACTCTAGGGTTTTTAACTTTCTTTATAAGAACATCTATGTTAATTTTTTTTAGAGATTTTTTAACAAGTTTAGCTAAATCTAAAACGGAAAATTGTTCCGTGAACTGATTATAGATTTTAAGCTCCCCCTCTTTTGGTTTGTTATTCATTGATATTTTTATACACTCTATTGAGTCAAGAATGTTAATATATCCTCTTATTTGACTCCCACTCCCATACACGGTCAATGGTTCATGGGCAATTGCTTGAATAATAAATCTATTAAGCACTGTGCCGAATATATCATCATAAGTAAACAAGGGTACAGTATCATTATCTTGTTTTTTATTTGGATACACACCATAGACTGGTCCCTGCATCAGGTCAGTGCATCTCAATCCATACATCCTTGTATAAAACCATATTAAATCTGTATCCATAATTTTAGATGTGTGATACAAGCTTGAGCCTTGTCTAGGATATAAAAATTTATCAGATCTTTTTTTATGGTTAATCTTTAGCCATCCCTCTTCGATATCTATGTTTGGAGTTCCATATTCACCCATAGTACCTAGTTTTATTAAATGTGTTTTTGGCGAGGTATCTTTGAGTGAGTGAATAATATTAAATGTAGAATGTAAATTATTTCTTAACGTTTCCCATGAGCTTTCTATATTCATCATTGAAAATGGTGCTGATGGTAGTTCAGCAAAATGAATTAATACATCAGGTAAATATTTTTTAATAATTTTGTTAATATCTTCATACTTTGTGCAGTCGATTTGATGAAATTTTGTTTTACCTTTTCTCTTAATACCTTTGATCCTATTCTCTAATAAAGGTGTTTCTACTAAAGGATATCTTTTTAATATTTTCATATATCTCCTTTTAGAATAATTATCTACAAGAATAAGATCATGAGATGTAGAAAATAAATTTGCAGCCATTGACCACCCTAAGTATCCGTCTGCTCCTAAGATTAATATTTTCATTTTAAGAATTCCTTATATGAATATCTTTTGAGGAATTTTTCATACCATTTGATAGTCTCTTCTAATCCAGATTCTATAGAATATGTTGGTTTCCATCCGAAAAATTTATTTAATTTTTTATAATTCATAAATTGATGCTTGATTTCACCAGATAGTTTTTTGTTTTTATATCTTTTTTTTATCTCAGAATATAGACTTTCATTCGATGTCTGTTTACATAGTTCTTTGATAATGTTATCTACTGAGTAACCATGAGTAGTTCCTGCATTAAAAACTTCGCCTGTATAATTTTTATTTTTATACAGATTATAAGATAGGCATGTATAAAGACTGCAAACATCCTTAACATAAAGAAAATCTCTTTTGTTTGTTCCATCACCGCGTGGTATGAATTTTCTATACTTAAAGATAGATAGAATACAATCAGGTATAAGAGCTGTGAAATTTAATTGTCCTGGCCCATAAATATTTGCAAATCTTGTAATAATAATAGGGAGTTTAAATAAATTGGATGAAAAAGATTTTGCGATCATATCACCGCATGCCTTTGAGACATCATAAGGGTATAATGGTTTTAAATCATAATATTCTTTGTAAGGTAACTTTGATAATGGATATTCACCATATGCTTTGTCAGACGATGCAATAATAATAGACTTAACCTTACTTCTTCTTCTAAGTGCCTCAAGTAAATTATAAGTCCCACGAATATTAGATTCATATGTTTCGAATGGATCTAGCTTAGCTACATTTACATCTACTTGAGCAGCCAAGTGGATGCATATATCAATTTTATTTTTACCGACGTAATTTAATATATCTTTAAAGCTTTTAAGGTCTACCTTAGATAACTTTATTTGCTTAGAGATATTTTCATAGATAAGAAATCGATTTTTAACTTCACTATTTGTAACACCAAGCACTTTTGCGTCAAGACTTAATAGATACTTTGCTAGGTTACCTCCAATAAATCCATTAACTCCAGTAATTAAAACAGTCTTAGAACGCCAGAAATTTTTATTTGTATAATTTTTTGACATTTTCTTGTGCATTCTCAAGTTCTGCTACAGTATTTACAGTTATGTGAACGCCTGAATGCTTAAAAGCTATAAGTTTTTTTTGCTTTGCTAAGTTACTCAATAATGTTTCAAATTTTTTATATTTAGCGAATACATTAAACGTTATGTTTGGGATATAAAAAAATCCAATATTCATGACCTGGGTAAGAAGAGGCTTCTCTTCAAATGTCGTCACATTATTAGATGAATTAATACTCATTACACCAAATGGTATTCTAATGGAATATGATGATACTATAATTGATTTTTTATTTTTTTTTGAAATTTTTCTTAATTGATTTATGTTTATATTTGTTAATGTATCTCCATAACATAGTATGCAGTTATCTTGTATATTTTTTATACAACTTCTAATTCGTTCTAATATACTGACATCTCCTGAATTAACGATTGTGTAATCGATATCACTAAATTTTCTTTTCATAAACTCTTCAATCATTTTTGATTTATAACCTGTAGCAATGATAAATTTTGTAAATTTAAATGAAAGAAAATGATTTATAATATGTTCAAGAATAGGCTTATCGTCAATTTCAACAAGTGGTTTTGGTATGTCCTTGGTAATAGGCCTCAACCTTAGACCTTTACCGCCACATAGAATTACAACAGTCTCTTCAATCTCTCTCATATAGATAAATCATAAATAATGGATAAGCTGCGAGCAGCATCATGATTTTAGGTAAATGCGGCGGGTAATGAAACATAGATAAAAGAAAAATAATTGGAACTATGCATAGATAATTTCCACCAGAAAATAATTTATATAATGGATATATTCCGAATAAGTAAATTAATAATATCGTTCCTAATAAACCATATTGATCAAAAAATGTTAATATATAAAAATCAGATGTCAAATATAAAAAATTACCTAAATCAGAATTAGTGATAAGGTCATTTTGCATAAATGAATAAGTTAACCCTTTTCCGAGAAAAATTTGTAAAATGTTATCTGAATAATAGTCAAATAAAATATATACTGGTCCACCAGGGATAAATGCTACAGGTGAGCTTGATTCCCTAACATTCAAAAGAAGTATGGCGTATCCTAATATCGAACCAATAAATTTCTGGAACCTCGGGTATTCATCAGACATATTATCTACAAGGCTAAAATAGACATTAAAAACAAAAAATAATAAAAAAGCTGTAAACAGACTTAGCACAAGTAAAAGTATGTATTTTTTATTGTATAAGAGGTAAAGGATACCGACAATTAATAATATTACATAAGCTGTTTTAGATGTGCTTAAGATTACAGCAGCAATACTTAGAATAGCCCAAAACCTATTCTTCTTATGTAGCATATATATCAACGTAAACAAGTGAAAGACACCTAAAAGTTGAGGAGACCCAACAACTCCCCATATCCGATATAAGCCAAGGCTTTTAGCACCTATCTGATTATCAGACACAACACCCGATGATGCGTAAAATGACTCAAATAAACTTCTCATACCTAATAGTGATAATAATTGTTCCGCTATTGTGTATCCGATACTTACTTTGATAATTATAATGATAAAGTTTTCGAATTTATCATGATCTACATTCACCAATGGAATAAATATCAGTGGGAGGAAATAACTTATGGTAGATAATCTAAATTCTGACAAACTGAATTGCAATGTTGAACTGAAAGGCACATCGATTACAAATGGTCTAAAGAAAATTGCACTCAATGTATGTATAAGTATATAGGATAGAAAGAATATAAATAAGGTAGATGAAACGCGACTAATTTTTAAATGTTGTGATGCATATATTAATGAGATAGCTAGCAATAGAGATAATAATATAAACTCAATAATAACAGATGGTGTTTTAAATATACTCTTTGAGATTATACTAAACAAGAGAAATACAAAAGTAATTTTAAGTGTATTGTAATAATTAAAATGATAACTAGTAGAAATCATAGTAGCCTAATATTTTTTTATTAATGGATTTTGTAGTATCAGATTTTATAATTTCAGATCGTCTGATTATTTGTCTTGAATTCTCTACATTAAAGCCTTTCTTACTGGTTGCCACTCGCTCATAACCAATCTCGAATATCATTGGAAATGTATATGTATCATGAGACCCATGAGGAAGTGAAAATGATTTGATAGAGGTGCCTAAAATATCCTCCAAGGATTTTTTGCTCTCTGATATTTCATTCAATTGCATAGATTTTGATAATTCACCTAATTTACTGTGAGTCTTCCCATGGGATCCTATTTCACATAATCTATTATTATGCAGTTCTCTGAGATTGTTCTTAGTAAGATAATTCTTGTTATTAATATGGTCTGATGTCATGAAAATTGTAAACGGTATATTATATTTATTTAATACTTCAGCTGCAAACATAGTATCCTCATAACCATCGTCAATCGTTATGGATATCGACATTCCAATCGTATGTGTTTTATCTAATGGCACTGTTTCATACTTTGTGCTGATATATGACATATGGGTTTCAAAATCATTAATTGGAATGCTGATGCCATAAGTATCATGCTTTAATTCTATTCCAAATGCATGGTATATGAGAGTTTTATTACCACTTTTATTCGATAATCTATTAAATAAATTATAATAAAAGAAACCCCCAGTTTCTCTAATAATTTTTTTTACTAGCATAATCTAAGAGTTGATCGTTTTTCTCGAAACAATGAAGCTAAACAAGACATAAACAAAAGCTGCAAATCCACCTAGAATAGTACCTAGTATAACTATGAGTTTTCTTTTTGGTGAATATCTGATTTCTGGCGGAATTGCCTTCTGATCAACTTGAGCTGACCTGACATCTGCAACATTTACAGTAATAGACTCCAAAGACTTCACTTTAAGCTCTAGCTGTCTTAAACCAGTAATAAATGAGTCCATCTTTTTTCTGTTCTTCAAAGCCAAGATTTCAGCACTTAGTGCTTTAGTTCCATATAAATATATTGGATTTTTTGAATGAATGCTCTCATCTTCAGATAAAATTACACTTTGCTGATTAGTAGAGCTGGTCTGTATTTCATTTATACCTAGATCACTAGCAATTTTTAATGCTTCTTCTAGTTGGACAATCCTATCTTGGGTGATTTTAATAGCTAGATTTTTTTTACTGATAATTTCTGATTCAAATGTTTTAATTGTATTCCTAATCAATATATTAATTCCATCAACAAAATCTTTTGTCGTAAGATCACTTACCATTTTGATATAGTCATTTAACCACTCGGCAGCTTGTTCCGGATTATTATGCATAAATGAAACAGTCAAGAATTGTTGTTCACGAAAGTCTCTAGACGTAATCTTTGATTCAATTGTGAAATTAATTCTTTTATAAAAGTTTTCTCTAAAAGATTTCTCGTAATCACTCTCGTCGAAATTAGTATATAATTTATTATCAAAAAAGTACTTCCTTTGATATTTTCTTGATTGAAGATTCAACATGAAAACTCTATAAATGGTTGATGGTGTTATCTCATCTCTAGATAGTCTATACCCATCATCTAAAAAAACGTTTAGTGACTGTGTGTATCGACTCTCAGGTGGTATTAAATAAGCTTGGGTTTTAAAATACTCTTCTTGTGAAAATGCATAAATTATTGATATTAAGAAGCTCGATAGTATAATAATTAATATACTCTTTTTTTTCTCAGATATCCGTTGGAATAGTGTTGTTAAGTTAATTTCTTCACTCATTATTCTTATTTTTCATTTGCGTACTTTTAATTTCTTTTTCTAGCTCACGTAACTCTGTTTTAAGTTTATCATATTCTTTACTCTTTCTGTCAAAAAAACTTACTGTAAGTCTAGCTTTTTCTTGAAGTCCTTTGGGTGTTAAGTAATAGGCGTATGCTCTTTTATTCTTACTATTAGTGAAATTTCTGGCTTTTATAATTCCTTTATTTATAAGCGCTTTTAGTATGTAGTTTACCTTACCAAGACTGATATTGAGTGATTGTGATAACTCTCTTTGGCTGATTTTTTTAGTATCATTGATATGCCTCATGACCATATAGTCTTGATCATTTATATTTGATGAATCTTTATCGGATTTTTTACTCATGATTGTTTAGAAAAAAGAATAAAACTTTTTATGTATCCTAAAGTTCTTGATAAATCGATTATTATTCCGGCAATTATTAAAAATATGACATTAAAAGATATTACTAAATCAATACTTTTTTTTGATTTATATATTGGTATGAGAATAGTTCTAGATATTAAATATAATGAAGCTAAATAAATAAACACTTTCAGATTTATTATGTAAGTGATAAGTGATAACCCTATAATGAATAAATAAATCATAGGCTTTTTATCACCATTTGTATTCCAAGCATTTTGAGAGTAAGAGTAAACTTTTCTAGCGCCATTCATCAAAGAGTCACTATAATTTGTATCATAATATCTTAATGTAGCTTGTGAGTTTATTGATCGATTAAGGTTATTTGAATTAAACTTATCTATAAAATCAACATCATAACTAGCACGCATTTTTTCTTTAAATAAACCAACTATTTTATGTACATCTCTTTTTATAAGTGATCCTGGCAAACATAGAGTTTCGTTTTTATAGCCATATGTTTGAGCAATAAATGATTTATCTACTACAGAATTTCCTGATGTATGAATTTTCAATGATACCATATCTGCATTTTCTTCTATGAGTCTCTTGAATGATGTCTCAATCCAATTAGATGGGATCTTTAATCCACAATCTACATATGCAATCACATCTTCAACTGAAGACTTAATTCCAAGGTTAATAGACGAACTTGGAGACATTTTGCCTGAAAATAAATTTTTAATATTTACTTCCCGATTTTTTCTGATCCAGTTATCTATTATTTCTGATGTTTTGTCAGTGCAACCTGAATTTACCATTATAATCGAATCAGGAATCCTAGTTTGGAAAGCAATCGAATCTAATGTTTCTATAATCGTATCAGATTCATTATAGTAAGGTATAATAACTACAATAGACATTTTAAGGCACGCTACCGCCATTAAGATAGCTAAGACTATCAATTATGAAGTTAAAATTCAATTATATAATTTTTTGTAAATTATCTAATGAAACAGAAACTTCCTGGTGTTTACCGAGAATACTTAAAATAAGTATTGCACGATTATTATTTAGTTTATTCTTAAGGATACCAATTATTTTAGAGTTAATTCCTTTTGTATAGATGACATTATCCCCTTCTTTAAATCCGGAATTATTACTCTCTACTAAATCAATAACCTCAATCAATTCACATTCGTCAACTTCATATGGTATAGCTGTAGTTTTATCTAATAATAAATTAGTTACACCATACGTATTTTTAATTTTATGTAAATTACAAAATGCGTGATTTTTTTTAACAAAGATATATCCTTTAAACATTACTTCATTAAAATCAATCCACTTCCCTCTATAGAACTTCTTCTGACGGAGCATAGGTAGATAGGTATCAAAACCCTGGTTTTCTAGATTTATTTTCGCCCTTTGTTCCTGGTTTGGCTTAGTTTTTACTACAACCCACATATATGTTCACCCCGTGAACATATAATGTATAATATAAGTGATAAATAATCAAGGTTTTGTTCATTATTGAACATATGAGTATTCTAATATAGATTATGCTGATAAATAGACTAATTGTTACCTTTGCCTATGCCATAATATTTGATACCATGCGCTTCTAATTTAGAGGGTGAGTAGATATTTCTCCCATCAAAGATGCAACTATTCTTCATGTATTTGTTGAAACTTGAGGGATCTAAAGACCAAAATTCTTTCCATTCTGTGCATATTAGAAGTGCTGAAGAATTTTTTAAGGCTTTAATTGCTGTGTCGTACTCTGTGTAATTATTTTTGAATAGATGCTTCAGAGTGCCTACTGGATCGTATGCTTGGATTAGAGCACCTTTTTTGATTAATTTATCTATCATTTCGATACTAGGGGCAAATCTTGTATCGTCTGTCTTGGGTTTAAATGTAAGTCCCCAGACTGCGATCGTAATATTTTTAAGATTACCTTTAAAATGTTTTGATATCTTTTTTATTAAATAGGTCTTCTGATTTTCATTGACAGCATGGACAGCATCCAAAAGCAAGGATTTAGTTCTATCTAACTTGAACATCGATCTCAATGCACCTACATCTTTTGGGAAGCATGAGCCACCATAACCGCATCCAGGATATAGAAATTCAGGCCCTATTCTTTTATCAAGTCCAACACCATTTCTAACTTCATCGATATCTATCTTAAGCTTATCTGCTAGCAGAGATAATTCATTCATAAAACTAATTTTAGTTGCTAGTAATGCATTAGATGCATATTTAGTTAATTCAGCAGATTTTATATCCATATAAACTATCTTGTTCGTTTTACGATTAAATGGTTTATATATTTCATTAAAAACTGAGATCATTTCTTTGTCATCAATACCAACTATTATTCGGTCAGGTTTCATAAAATCATCTACTGCCGTACCCTCTTTCAAGAATTCTGGGTTTGAAACAACTGTTATACTACTTTTTATCTTATATCTTTGAAGAAGCTTTTTGGAAATATCATAGATATAATCTGATGTACCAACTGGCACGGTTGATTTTTCAATAAATATTTTGTTAGTTTTGATATGAGGAATGATACTATTACAAAAATTTTCAATTCTTGAAAGGTCCGCACATCCATTTTTTTTAGGAGGTGTATCTACGGCAATAAAGATTATGTCAGAAAACTTAGCTGCAACAGAATATGATGTTGTGAAAGAGAGTTTTTTATTTAATAAATTATATTTAACAATTTTTTCTAACCCTTCTTCGTAGATAGGGAGTATACCTTTTTTTAGTTTTTTTATTTTCTTATTGTCTATATCTAAGCACATTACATCATGCCCTACATCCGCTAAACATGCTCCCGTTACTAATCCTACATACCCAGCACCTACGATAGTAATTTTCATTATCTACCCCCTCTACTCTTAGATGGCATTGATAATCCTGCAAAAAATACTAGTGAATAAACCATAAAGATTGTTGATTGGTGATGTGATAATATTACATCATTAATCATTATAACTGAATGAATAAAAATAAATAGGAATCCAAATATAGGATAAATTTCTACCTTAGATTCTTTACATGATCGATAAAAGAAATAAAAATTAAAGAACATAAATAGTAATAGTACCAAGAATCCTAAAATCCCCATTTTGGCAAAAGAGTCTAAATATTGACTATGTGCATGATTAAGTCCTGCTGTGGGATTGTTAAGATCTTTTCGAATGGCTTCTATCTTACCTTCCAGTATCTGTTTATTAAGATGATTATTAAAATTATCGAGTCCAACTCCGATTACCGGATTCTCTTTTATTATGTTAATCGCTCCATTCCAAATAAGAAGTCTTGGTATGATGCTATCTTGCTTCATCCAGTAATTAGCATTAGGTTCATCGTAATTACTCAATGAGGATAAGTTAAGATTAGTAAATCTGTCAAATGATATGCTACTGAAGAAGACAGAGAATAAAATAAATAAAAACAAGAGATTTTTTTTATCAAATAAGAAGGAAATATATTTACGAGAATTATTATTCATTAGCGATAATAATAGAATCAGCATGGGGATAATTATTGTAAACCTTGAACCAGACAAACCCCAGGAAAATAACGCAGCAAGTGAGCTCATATATGGAAGAATAACATAATTGAGATTATGCTTCTTAAAAAAATAGATAGAGAGAACAGCGAATAAGAAAAATGTCATTGAAATATTACCCAATATTGTTGCTGAACTAGTGAATAATCTTATTCGTAATAAATCCTCTGTAAAATAAAAATGTAATGAAATAGGTAATAATAAAATAGCAGAAATATTTATCAGATATAGAAAATATTTTTTATTAAAATTTAGGTCACGAATCATAAGATATAATGGTATGGCGAGTAGGAATCTTGTATAATTATCTACTTCTGCAATATTACTACTAATAAGAAAAGAATGGAAAAACGGGAATATTGATAGAATCAAATAAGCAAGTAAAAAAAGTATTTCATAACTTTTAAATTTATTATTTGCTTTGCAAGCATAATGATAAATCGATAATGTGAATAATAATATTATTACAATATTATATAAACTATCTGTAGTTAAGATGCTTAAAAAGAATATTGATGATAATATTGCAAAAATATTTTGAGTTTTTCTATTATCAGTATTATAACTTACTGGAATAATTGATGAAAATACTAGAAGTATAATGGATAACATAAAAACTAAGATGCGATTAAGTGTATCTGGCATCCTAAAGAATGTCTCTGAGTTTTCATAGATTATAAATAATTCATCGAAATTTAGTGATATCAAGTGTGGAAAAATTCCTGTTTTTGGAGGACCAAGAATTGATAGGAAAATTAAAAATATCCCAAATGAAAAAAGTAATAGTCGTGTATTAAAAAAACAGGGAATGATAAAATGTGGCAATTAAAATAATCCAGTAACATTACCTTCATCATCTAAGTCTATTTTTTCAGCAGCTGGAACTTTGGGTAGACCAGGCATAGTCATTATATCGCCACATACCATAACAATAAATTCAGCGCCCGCTGCCAATCTTACTTCGCGAATGGAAATTTCATGATCTGTTGGCGCGCCTCTTAGAGAAGGGTCAGTTGAAAATGAGTATTGTGTTTTTGCTACACAAACGGGATATTTTCCATAACCATTTGTTTGAAGCTCGTCAATTTGCTTTTTTACAGCAGATGAAGCTGTAATATTTTTGGCTCCATAAATCTTTTTTGCGATGGTTTCCATTTTTGACCAAAGGTCTAAATCATCTTCATAGAGATATTGGAAGTTATTTTCCGATGTATCAATTACCTTTACAACTGTCTCAGCTAAATCTTTAGCACCTACTCCACCATCTGCCCAGTGTGTAGATGAAACTATAGGGACATTTAACTCATCAGACTTATTCTTAAGTATTTCTCTTTCATTATCAGTATCAAAACTAAATCCATTGATTCCTACTACTACAGGCAATTTATAATGATTTTTTAAATTATTCACATGTCTCTCAAGATTAACTAAACCTTTTTCTAAATAATCACAACCTTCTGTGTTAAGATTTTTTAAATCACAACCTCCATGATATTTTAAAGCTCTAATAGTTGCTACAAGAACAACTACAGATGGTTTTAAATTAGCTTTGCGACACTTAATATCAAGGAATTTTTCTGCTCCTAAGTCAGCTCCAAATCCTGCCTCAGTTACAACGTAGTCAGCTAATTTCAAAGACGCTTTTGTTGCGATGACAGAATTACAACCATGAGCAATATTTGCAAACGGCCCGCCATGTATTATTGCAGGATTATTCTCTAGAGTTTGAACTAGATTAGGACTGAGAGCATTCTTTAATAAAACTGTCATTGCGCCATGAGCATTCAATTGTTTTGCCAGTATTGGCTCTTTTGTTCTTGTGTATGCAACAACTATATTTCCTAGTTTCTCTTTTAGGTCACTAATTGAGGTTGCAAGGCAAAATATTGCCATTATTTCAGACGCTACAACAATATCAAAACCATCCTCGCGTGGATATCCATTACCTACTGAGCCAATTGAACACACGGTTTTTCTCAAAGCACGATCATTCATATCTAAAACTCTTTTCCAGGTTACTCTCCTTACATCAATACCTAGGGCATTACCATGATGTATATGGTTATCTAACATTGCAGCAAGTAAATTATTAGCAAGCTGAATAGCATTAAAATCCCCAGTGAAATGAAGATTAATGTCCTCCATTGGAATGACTTGTGCCATTCCTCCACCAGCCGCACCACCTTTCATACCAAATACTGGTCCTAATGAGGGTTCTCTAATAGTAACGAGAGCTTTTTTGCCAATATGATTTAGAGCATCTCCTAGTCCTACAGATGTAGTTGTTTTACCCTCTCCAGCTGGTGTTGGACTTATTGCTGTCACTAAAATCAGTTTTCCATCTTCTTTTGAATCAAGTGATTTGATAAAATCCATTGAGAGCTTGGCTTTATAATGGCCATAAGGTTCTAGACTATCCTCAGGTATATCCAGTTTTTTGGCTATAGAAGATATTTTCTCTAGTTTTGCAGCTTGTGCTATTTCAATATCAGATTTCATGACCTATAAATATAATCTCAAATTATTAAACATGCAAGCATAAGGGTTATTGATTTAAAATTTTCTTGATTTGAGAAGCTCACACATCCCTAATTTAGGCCTATCATTATTAATCGTTGATGATATTTCACCAGAGACCCTATTAATCAGAATTTCTTCATTCCCAGATATGCCAAAAATATGAGTAGATGAATATTTTATGTTGTTAAATTTGTACTCTTCAATACCTATTGACTCCGAAAAAATATCCTGTTCTTCATTGAATAAAAATGTTCTATTTGCCTTATCAAATTTACACAGTATATATATTGTTTGTTTATCAATATCTATAGATTTTTCATCTATATTTATTTTATCCATATTATCAATTGTAATTTCTTGATCACTATCAGGAATATCTTCGAGATATAGTATTTTTGACTCATCACGATCTACACAAAGCTCAAAAGGTATTTTTAACAATCCGCTATCGAATAAATGTAGATCAACATTATTATTATTTATCATAAAAAGATGAGTTTTGTATCCTGTATAAATACTTTTATTATTCCTGGAGTTAATTGATAAGCAGACTCTATATCCATGATAAACAGTACCAAACTGTTCGATTGAAAGTGTTGATGGTTGGTTCACAAATTCTACTTTTGCATCTTCATGATTTAATAAATTCAAAGTGAGGTAATCCTTAAGAATTTTTTGATAATTATTAGGATATTCTCCATACTCACTTTCAGATACGTTACCTGTATATCTCTCTGGCATTAAAGTCTCAGGAACAGGGACTATCCCTTTAGCACAACTAGCTAATAAAAAACACAAAGTAATTAAATAAGTTTTTTTCATTATTTAATGCCCAGGGCCGGAGTCGAACCGGCACGAGATTGCTCTCGAGGGATTTTAAGTCCCTTGCGTCTACCAATTCCGCCACCCGGGCTGTCTCAGTAAA
>MDTA01073129.1_pt1 | contig 24050 bp, 25 predicted proteins | sample 811151 | NCBI WGS metagenome assembly MDTA01 (sample SAMN05326648, study PRJNA326480) | marine metagenome | isolation source: seawater | place: Indian Ocean: South | collected 2010
CGACATACGTCCAACGCCCGGCACGCATACCAGGGCACTCATCAAGCCATGCACCTCCGCAGGGGGCAGTGGGGATTCAGATTGGGCGAGAGCTTCCGAAAAATGTTCAAAACTGGCCATTTTGATGGGTTACCGTGCGACAAAACTCGCAGCGAAACTAAACAGCAATGCTATCATTGCGGCACCATGTCCCGCGAGCATCAGGCGCATCTCAATCACCGACATTTGAGCCGCAATGTCGAGATGTCTGCGTCGCGCGAATCTGGTAGTGTTTTTAGCGGTGCAAGCTGACCTCAAGCAGATGGATAACAACAACTTACATTCCCTGGAGAGCCACGTTGACGAGCTCATCACCGAGTGTGATGAGTTGCGCGCGGAAATTCGGGCGCTTCGCATGCAGCAAAGCAATCTGATGGCTGAGCGTGCATCGCTCATCGAAAAGTCTGAACTCGCACGGACGCGCGTCGAAGCGATGATCGCGCGTCTGAAAGCGATGGAGGGTAACGGGTGAGCGAAGCTGGTGTTGCCGTAACCATCTCGGTGATGGAGAAAGATTACGTCGTCTCCTGTCCGCCGGGTGAAGAGGATGCCCTGCGCGAGTCGGCAAGGGTGTTGCACGAGCGCATGAGCGCGGCACGTGATGCGGGCAAGACGCTCGGTACAGAACGAATCGCCGTCGTGACCGCGCTGAACATCGTGCATGAGTATCTGACGTTGGATAGTGAGCGCCGCGAAAGTGACGCGGCGTTCGACGAACATCTGTCCAGAGTCAGGCAAAAAATCGAGGCATCGCTCGGTCGACGCTCTGAAACGGAGCAGGTAGACTAGCGCCGCCTTCTGGGTCGTACGTAGTCGGTTCCGACACTCTTGAACCTAGTTTAAAACCCCCGGGAGCTGGGGCAGCAGTTGTTGTGCAAGACCGCCAGAGTAGCGGGAAGCCTGAAAGTGCTGACGTGCTCCCGTCCTGAACCTTACTGGTTCAAGGACCCGGTCCCGGGTACGGCTTCACCGGTTGGCTTATGAACAACACTGAGTTGCGGCGGCACATGCGCAAGCTTCGCCGCTCCCTCTCCCCCACAGATCACGCACGTCGTTCACGCGTTCTCGCGCGGTACGCCACAAAACTGTTGTATCGCGGTGCCAGCAGCTACACGTGTTTCCTGTCGGCGGACGGCGAGGTTGATACCAGCCTCGTCATCTCGCGCATCCTCGCGCGCGGCAAAAGCGTCTGGCTGCCCTGCCTGGGGGAGCCCATATTACGATTTCGACAGTATCAGCCCGGCATGCCGATGCGTTCCGGCGACTTCGGGATACTAGAGCCGGCAGCAGGCCCTTATCGAAGCGCTCTGGAAGTTGACGTAGTGCTGACACCGCTGGTCGCCTTCGATGACAAGGGGTACCGACTCGGCATGGGTGGCGGTTATTACGATCGCAGCCTCGCCCGACGCAAGCGTCTGACGCGCTATAAGCGGCCGCGCATCATTGGCCTCGCATTTGACGCCCAGCGCGTAGCGTCCATTGATGTGCAACCCTGGGACGTACCGCTGGACGCGGTGTTGACCGAAAGCGGCTTACACACGTTTACCCGCTGACAAACGTCGTCCACAAGCAGAGGTGAGCAATATGAATTGGTTGATGAAATCGGAACCGGACGAATTTGGCATTGATGACCTGAAAGCGTGTCCGAAAAAGACTGAACCGTGGGACGGCGTGCGCAACTATCAGGCGCGCAACATGATGCGCGATGAAATGCGCAAAGGCGACCGCATCTTCTTCTATCACTCAAACTGTGCGGAACCCGGCATCGTTGGGATCGCAAAGGTTGCGCGCGAGGGGTATCCCGACCCGACCGCGTTTGACCCGGAAGACAAGCACTACGACCCCAAGAGCGATCCCGACAATCCACGCTGGTTCCTGGTTGACGTCAAATACGTGCGCAAGACCAAGCGCGCCATTTCGCTACAGGAGTTGAAGTTGCATCCAGAGTTGGAGGAGCTCGCTCTCGTCAGGCGCGGGAATCGTCTGTCGGTGATGCCGGTCAGTGACGAACACTGGGACTTTATCCTGTCGCTGGAATAGACCCGGAGACCCCTTACTTGAGGAACATTAGTTGAGGAACAGGCGATAGGCGTCGTTACCAGTCTCCGACACGTACGGGTAAGCGATTTCCTCCAGAAACGCCTGGAAGTCCGATTTGTCGTCGTCAGGCACCTGAATGCCTACGAGGACCCGTCCATACGCCGCGCCGTGGTTCCTGTAGTGGAACAAACTGATATTCCAGCGGGCACCCATCCGCGATAGAAATCGCAACAACGCGCCGGGGCGCTCGGGAAACTCGAAGCGATACAGCATCTCGTCAATCACGTTCGTGGCGTGCCCACCGACCATGTGACGCACGTGCAGCTTTGCGAGTTCGTTGTCCGTCATGTCAACGATGGGGTATCCCTCGGAGCGCAGGTTGTCGATGAGTGAGTCCTTGTCCGCCACACCATCGCGTAACTCGAGCCCGACAAACACCTGAGCATCTTCGTCATCCGCATAGCGGTAGTTGAACTCCGTCACCTGACGATGCCCGATCGCGTGGCAAAACTTCTGAAAACTGCCCTTGCGCTCAGGAATCGTGACCCCCAGCAAGCCCTCGCGTTGCTCACCAATCTCGGCGCGCTCGGCGATGTGACGCAGGCGGTCGAAATTCACGTTGGCGCCGCTGTTTATCGCTACCAGCGTCTGACCTTCGATGTTGTGATCGGCGGCGTAATGTTTAATCCCCGCCACGGCCAGGGCACCGGACGGCTCGGCAATCGCCCGCGTGTCCTGATACATGTCTTTGATTGCGGCGCAGATCTCGTCTGTGTTGACCAGCACCACCTCGTCCACGGTCTCCCGGGCAACGGCAAACGGCTCGGCACCGATTTGCCGCACGGCCACGCCGTCGGCGAATATCCCTACCGAATCCAACATCACCCGTTCGTCAGCCGCTAGTGCCGCATGTAACGTTGGGGTCTCCTCTGGCTCGACGCCGATGACCTTGACGTCCGGCCACAGGCTTTTGACGTACGCGGCCACACCGGCAATCAGACCACCGCCGCCGACCGGTACGAAAATCGCGTCCAAATGGCCAGTATGTTGCCGGAAGATCTCCATCGCGACCGTCCCCTGCCCAGCGATCACATCCGGATCATCAAACGGCGGTACGTACACGCAGCCACTCTGCCGTTGCATCACCTCCATATGCGTGCGGGCATCATCAAATGAGCTGCCGTGTAAAATGACTTCAGCACCAAACTGGCGCACCGCCTCCACTTTGATGGGTGGGGTGGTTTTTGGCATGACAATGATGGCCCGCACACCCAGCTTGCGCGCGGACAGCGCAACACCCTGTGCGTGGTTGCCTGCCGATGCCGCGATGACACCAGCCTCGCGCTCGGCCGCACTCAGCCGGGAAATACGGTTGTAAGCGCCACGAATCTTGAACGAAAAAACCGGCTGCAAGTCCTCCCGCTTCAGGAGCACGTTGGCGTTCAGTCTACGCGACAGATTCGGCGTCTCTTGTAGCGGCGTCTCTCTCGCTACGTCATAGACGTTAGCTTTGAGGATACGCTGCAGGTAATCCTTGTACATAAGTATGAAAGTCCGTATTGAACGCCGAGAGTGGCCGCCGCAACCTGTATATAATACCGGTACCTTGGATGCTCGCCACGACCGGCGTGCCAGCTGCAACGGGGAACCAGCGGTGACGCAAGACGAACAGAAGAAAGCAGTCGCCGAGGCGGCGATCGAATTCATTCCGGATGACACGATCGTGGGCGTCGGGACAGGCAGCACTGCCAACTATTTCATCGACGCGCTCGCACGCATCAAAGGCCGTATAGACGGTGCGGTATCGAGTTCCGAAGCAAGCGCGAAGCGCCTGCGTAGCCACGGTATTCGCGTGCTGGATCTCAACACCGTCGCCGAAATTGAGGTCTACGTAGACGGCGCGGACGAGTCAACCGCGCAATTGTATCTCACGAAAGGTGCAGGTGGCGCGTTGACGCGCGAGAAGATTGTTGCGGCGGTGTCCAGGAAATTTGTCTGCATCGCTGATGCCAGCAAACTGGTACCACGACTCGGCGCCTTCCCGCTACCAGTAGAAGTCATTCCGATGGCACGCAGCTACGTGGCCCGCGAGATCGTCAAGTTAGGCGGCAATCCGTTCTGGCGCGATAGCTACATCACGGACAACGGTAACGAAATACTGGACGTTCACAACCTGGAGATCCTGGATCCGCCGGCGCTGGAGACGACCCTCAATCAGATTCCCGGCGTTGTCACCAATGGGCTGTTTGCGTTGCGCCCCGCTGATGTACTGCTGTTGGGCCAAGATAGTGGTGTTCGGCAGCTTACGCCTTAGTTAGCGCCGCGACATGCCAACAGACGCCGTCATGGAGCAGCTGCAGCAACGACGCAAGGGTCGCGGAGCGAGCAGCAATCGCGACGGGCGCTTTGAGACCTACCAACACGTTGCCGAGGACGATGGGTGGGGGGTGCATGACGGTCCATTGGCGCCGCTGCACACCACGCTCATCGAAGATCACAGCAAATCCATCATCGCGCGCAACAACTCCCCGGATGTGCCGTTTAGCCAGTCGATCAACCCGTTTCGAGGATGCGAACACGGTTGCATCTACTGTTATGCGCGTCCTACGCATACCTACCTTGGGTACTCGGCGGGTTTGGATTTTGAAACCAAGCTCTTGTACAAGCCGCACGCTGCTGCCCTGTTGCGGGAAACATTGGCAAAACCGGGGTATCGCTGCGAGGTCATCACACTAGGCGCAAATACAGATGCCTACCAGCCTGTTGAACGCAAGTTGCAGACCACGCGTGCGTTGTTGGAGGTCATGCACGCGTCCAGACAACCGGTCGCCATCGTCACCAAGAACTCACTGGTTGAGCGCGACATCGACCTCCTGGCCGAAATGGCGCTGCAAGGACTTGTGCGCGTCAGTGTGTCTTTGACAACACTCGACAACAAACTCGGGCAGGTCATGGAGCCGCGCGCCAGTGCACCGCATAGGCGAGTGCAAACCATTGAACGACTGAGCGCCGCCGGCATCCCGGTCAACGTCTCGTTTGCACCGGTTATCCCGAGCATCAACGATGCCGAACTTGAAGACGTGCTGACCAAAGCGCGCGACGCCGGCGCCCTGGATGGCACCTACGTCCTGTTGCGTCTGCCACTCGAGATTGAAGACCTGTTCAAGGAGTGGTTGGAAACGCACTTTCCGCTGCGCGCGGAACATGCACTGGCACGTATTCGCGATATGCGCGGTGGCAAACACTACGAATCTCGCTTTGGCACCCGTATGCGCGGCCGTGGGCTGTTTGCACAGTTGCTTGCGGACCGGTTTGCACTGGCGCACAAGCGGCTGAAGTTCGAAGGTATGCCCACGCTACGCGAAGATCTGTTTGAGCCGCCGCCTGCAGCTGGCGCCGCACAAGGCCAACTGGCACTTTTCTGACGATGCAAACCATCGCCTATCCGATTTCCGTTGGCATCGTGGGGACACCCCCGCGCGCGAAATCGGACTCACGGGCCGAAGTCGACGCGAGGAATATGGCCGGACGCGTACAGGATTGCGTCGAAATCGACGGCAGCTTTGCGCGCTTACCACGCGCAGAGCAGGTGGCAGCGTGGCAAAGCGGCGCGCCTGCAACCTCGCGCTTCCTGCTGACGGCACCGCGCGCGCTCACGCATGGCAAACGACTACAAAACTGCGATCGGGAGTTGAACGCGCTGCGTGCGTGCGCGAATCTGTTTGGTCCGTCGCTGGCGGGCATCGTCTTCAGGCTCCCCACTAGTCCACCAACGCCTGCGCGCCAATTGCAACATTTTCTGCAACAAAAACCTGACCAGATACCATGGCTGTTTGTAGTGCCGGAGGACCTGCCGGAGATTGCGGAATGTCGCCAGGCGCTGGATGCGGCCAGCGCCGCGGTCGCCTGCAACTACGATGCGGACATTCCAGGTCGCCACGTTCCAAAACTAGCTTACTGGCGCATCACAGAACTGCCGGCCAGCCAACGATTTTCGGTAACCCGGAAGCTCGCGGCTCGCGCACTCACCTGGCAGCGCCAGGGTGCCCGCATTTTTATTCAATTCGGCGGCGACCGCGCCAGGCGTGACGCGGCGCGGGTATGTCAACTTCTGGCGCAGCCCAACACAAGTATGCCCTGATTTTTCCCGTATACTTGAGGACTCCCACCCGAAGCGCGTCGTTCGGCCCGCATGCAAGCAGTCAAGGTCTGGTTCAAGGAACATTTCAGCAACCCGCAGGTGTTCACGCTTGCGATGTTGTTGATCGGTTTTTTTGTCATCGTCACAACGATGGGCGAAATGCTTGCGCCTATCCTTGCGGCCGTTGTCATCGCGTACTTGTTGGAAGGCGTGGTCGCGCAACTGGTTCAATTTGGCGTGCCGAGACTCCCTGCCGTGCTGGTTGTGTATTGCACATTCCTGGTATTTGTCGTGTTTGTGACCGTTGGCCTGTTGCCATTGGTCTCGCGGCAGGCCACCCAACTGGTCACCCAGATACCTACAATGATCGGGCAGTTCCAGGGCCTGCTGATGCAACTGCCCGAACAGTATCCGGTGATCTTCTCGCCTGAGCAGGTGCAGGAACTGATCGATCTGATTCGGCTCGAGATCACCAACCTTGGCCGCGACATAGTGTCCGGGTCTGTCGCATCCGTGGTTGGCTTCATCACACTGCTGGTGTACGCGATCCTGCTGCCTCTGCTGGTGTTTTTCTTCATGAAGGATAAGCGCCGCATCATCCACTGGGTGTTGGAGTATCTGCCGCAGGACCTGCATCTGGCCGAAACGGTGTGGCGCGATCTGGACAGGCAAATCGGTAACTACGTCCGCGGCAAGTTCTGGGAGATTCTGATCGTCTGGTGGGCCAGTTACGTGACATTCGCCATTCTTGGCCTGGAGTACGCCATGTTGCTGGCGCTGTTGAACGGTGTTTCCGTGCTGGTGCCGTACATCGGTGCTGCCGTTGTGACATTTCCGGTAGCGTTGGTCGCTTATTTCCAATGGGGATTCACGTCCGATTTTGGCATCCTTATGGGCGCTTATTTTGTCATCCAGGCACTGGACGGTAACGCGCTGGTGCCGGTGCTGTTTTCCGAAGTAGTCAACCTGCATCCGGTTGCGATCATTACCGCGGTACTGGTGTTTGGCGGGCTCTGGGGATTCTGGGGCGTGTTCTTTGCCATTCCGCTCGCCACACTGGTACAGGCGGTGCTGACAGCGTGGCCAACCAGCGCGGTCGAGCCCGACGAACCCACTACCATCACGGAAACGTAAGCCACGATGCACCAGGTGCGCCAAGCGTCCGCCGATGATGTTGAAACGATCGCACGCTTCAATCAGGCAATGGCGCTGGAGACCGAAAATCTGCGTTTATCGCTCCCAACCCTTATCGCGGGCGCACGCAACGTCGTGGACGACCAATCACGTGGCCAATACTTCGTTGTGGACGGCCCCGACTCATTGGCTGGTAGTCTGCTGATCACCTATGAATGGAGCGATTGGCGTAACGCCTGGTGCTGGTGGATTCAAAGCGTCTACGTATCTGCCGATATGCGCAGGCAAGGGGTGTTTAGCGCCCTGTACGCTCATGTTACGGCCGAGGCGAAACGCGCCGGCGCTTGTGGTCTCCGGCTGTACATGGAGCGCGCCAACGAACGGGCGCGCGCTACCTATCACCAACTTGGCATGGTGGAGACACACTATGCATTTTTTGAGGCCATGTTTGAATGAGCATCAGCGAGGCCACGGACACGAACAACGTCACCATAGCGGATATAGCCGTCGCGGCTGAGCGTATTCGCCCTTACGCGCACAGAACACCGGTGTTTTCCTCACATGGCATCAACGAACTGGTTGGCGCCAAAGTGTGCTTCAAAGCGGAAAACATGCAGAAGGTTGGCGCGTTCAAGTTCAGAGGCGCCTGTAACGCCGTCTTTTCGTTATCAGACGAGGAAGTGGCACGCGGCGTGATCACCCACTCATCGGGCAACCATGCGGCTGCGCTAGCCCTCGCGGCGCGCCTGCGCGGTTGCGAGGCCGTGATCGTGATGCCGGATAACGCGCCTACCGTCAAGAAGGATGCTGTCGCAAGTTATGGTGCCCGCATCGAGTTCTGCGACTCCAATGAAGAGGCGCGCGAAGCCGCGGTGCGCGCGTTACAGGCACAAACGCCCCGCGAACTGGTGCACCCGTTCAACGACGTGCGCATTGTCGCGGGCCAGGGTACCGCCGCGCGCGAATTACTCGAAGACTATCCAGACCTGCAGGCGGTGTTTGCACCCGTTGGCGGTGGTGGTTTGTTGAGTGGCACCGCGGTCGCTGCGAAAGCCCATGGCGCGGCTGTTTACGGAGCGGAACCTGCTGCGGCAGATGACGCTGCCCGCTCTCTGCGAGCTGGAAAAATTATTCCCGTTGACCATCCACGCACGATCGCAGACGGGCTGCGCACTTCGTTGGGGCCTGTCACCTTTGCGATCATCCGACGCGACGTAAACGACATTGTCACCGTCTCGGAGCGTGCAATCATCCGCGCGATGCGCCTGCTTTGGGAGCGACTGAAACTGGTCGTTGAACCGTCCGGCGCAGTTCCGCTGGCCGTGTTGCTGGAGCACGGAGTGCCGTCTGGCGTTGAGCGTGTCGGCGTCATTCTGTCCGGTGGGAACGTAGATCTCGGGCGACTGCCATGGACCAACATACCTCCATAGCCACGCTGTTGCTGTTGGGCGTCGCAACGTTTGCCCAAGGCGCTTGTGCCAACGAGTGGCAACTGGAATCGCCGACGGACGAAGCGACATACCCTCGGGCCGAGGTCGGCAGTGCCGAGGGGGATTTCCTGCGAGTCGCTCAGGACCGCTTCCAAACCATCACCATGAGCCTGCGCCTCAGGCCAGGTTTCGAACGCGTGGACACGACGGTCTGCCCAACTCTGGAAGTGCTTAGCGCCGACGGTCATGCGCTGCCCGCCGAAAGCACTGAGGCCTGTCAAGTTGATGCAGGCGGAGCCCGCTTTCGACTCGGTCAAGTTGTCGACCAGACCATCCGCTCGCGCGTCCTGAGCGCGCTGATGCGTGGCCATTCCATCACGTTCCGTATGCGCCTGACCGACGCCGGCTATCGCGAAGCGCACTTCTCTTTGAATGGTTCCAGCCAGACGCTGCTGCAGGTGTTGGGTGAGGATGTACGCGTGGAGAGCACGCGTCGCTGATTCATCACTTGACCGCTAAGCGTTTGGCATCTTTGTGGTCCGTTACCTGGCAGCAAGTCCTGGCTGAACCCGCATACGTTCATTCGTCCAGCAGGCGCTTGCGCTCAGGAACCGTCTCGCATTCCAGGAAGATGCGTTTGTCACAACGTGCGCAAATGCTCTTGTCCAGTTTCTCGAAAATCGAAGCGATGGCTTCGCTCTTCGACTGATAGAGATTTTCCTCGCCGATGTCACGTAGGAATCCACCGCGCTCCAGAGTCTGCCGCGGCGCGTCTTTGAGTGAGTGCAGATACATCTGTCCGCCCATATCGCGGCGGTTGCGAGCCTCGCGGGCGATCAGTTCAGCACCGGCCACATCCACAAAGCCGATAGCGCGTACCAGCAACAGCAGGGGTTTCTGCTGCGGTGAGCGACGCGCGATAATACGCAGGCGCTCTGCAACATAGTTGACGGCTCCAAAGAATATGGCCCCGTCGATGCGAACAATTTTCACTTGCGGGCACTCGGGCAACGCAGGGTCTGTATCCAGTCTGTGTTTGGGTTTGGCCGGGTTAGGCGCGCGCACCAGTACCTGCGGATGGGAAGCCTGCGCCAGGTACACAACCAGCGACAGGAACACACCCAACAGGATCGCAAACTCGAGTTGCAACAGCAGCGTGGAAGCAAAGGTCACAAACAAGACTGCCGTCTCGGGTCGGCTCGAGCGCACGATGGTCACGATGTGATGGGTATCAACAATGCCCCAGGCAACCATAAACAAAACGGCGGCCATCGCAGCATTCGGCAGGTACTGAAACAGGGGCGCAACCAGCAATACGATTGCCATCAACGCCACGCCCGCACTGAGCGCCGCGAACGGCGTACGCGCACCCGCCTGATAGTTCACGCCCGAGCGATTGAACGAACCTGTGGCCACGTACGAGGAAAAGAAGGCGCCAGCAAGATTCGAAAGCCCCTGACCAATGAACTCCTGATTACCATCGATCAGCTGTCCCGATCGAGCTGCAAGTGAGCGCGCGATGGACACCGCTTCGGCCAGTGCAAACAACGTCACCGCCATCACGATTGGCGCGAGTTCGCGGATCGTCTCGAAGCTGAAGTCTGGTAGCGATAATGGCGGCAGCGACGCGGGAATGGACCCGACCACTGCGATTTCTGCGCCACCCAAATGTATGAAGCCAACCGCGACCAAAGAGCCCACGACCATGGCGACAATCATGTACGGCAGCTTCGGCCACAGTCTCCGCGCAATTATGCCAGACGCAAGCGTGGCGACCCCCACAATGGCAGTGGGTATATGGATGTCGGCAAACGTCGAAATATTCAGCCAGATGACTTCATAAAACGGCAACCCGCGCGGCAGCGTCAACCCCAGGAAATGTGAGATCTGGTTCGACGCAATCAAGATGGCGGCACCCGCCGTGAAGCCAACAATGACCGAATGGGAGATAAAGTTGACCAATACGCCGAGCCGTGCGAACCCCATGATGAGCTGCACCAGTCCCACGAGGAAGGTCAGTGTCAGCGCGTATCTCACGAAGTCTTCCGAGCCCGGCTCTGCCAGCGCACTCAACGACGCGAACAACACAATCGATGCAGCGGTGGTAGGCCCGGAGACCAGATGGTGTGACGAGCCAAACAACGCGGCGACGATCGCCGGTACCATCGCCGCGTACAATCCGTACTCCGGTGGCATGCCCGCAATCGTCGCAAACGCAACGCCTTGCGGGAGCACAACGATTGCCCCGGTCAGTCCTGCCATCAAATCGGCGCGTAGGGTGTCGCGCGATCGCAGCAGTGGCAACCACGTGAGAAACGGCAAGAAGCGAAGAGCCACGAGTCAGGCAGGTCCTATGTTGGCAGGCAGGAGGAAGACGCTTACCGCTAAACGTACAGCGTTACGCATAGCGTACTTGCGAGCGGCCGCGCGTTCTACTCCCAATGGGCAATATGTCGGCTGGCGTTCGCGACTATTGTTACCTTAGTACAGCGCAGGCCCTCTTGTCCGTGCGGTTGTTAGCACTTTCGTGCGGCGCGCCGCCGTACGCGACATAAACGTATCGCTGCTGGTGCTGATGGGCGGTCAAAAATGTCGCCGTTGCACAAGGTCTGGGGTGGCCCACGACCACCTTCGAAAAGCATCCGTCAGGATGGACGAGATCATGTCGGGCTGTCCGCCCGAAGACGGCATCCCATCCATCGATTAGCCAAACTTTTCAGCATCCTTGGCGCCGAATCTTTCCTTCACCCGATGAACCTGTTGTCGCGTGCATTTGCGTGGCTCGCGTTTCGCTCAAGCACTGCGATTTACGGGCAACAGGTCGAATCACACAAACGCGACCAGTACCGCGTAACGCAGAGTCTTCGCGACCGCAATCACGGCTAACGCCAGCGCAAACGGAATCCGTAACCAGCCGGCGACCACGCATAACGGGTCGCCGATGATCGGCACCCAGCTCAGAAGCAGTGCGGCCCCGCCATATTGGCGCATCCAGGCAAGCGCGCGGGCGTACTTTTGCTCAAGCTTTTTTCCAGCTGGAATCAGGCGCCCGATGACCCACGATGTCATCGACCCGGCGGTATTACCAATACTCGCTGCCAATACCAACAGCCAGTCGGCATGCTCGGAATTGTGGTCGAGGTACAACAAGTACACCTCTGAGCCACCAGGCAACAACGTGGCCGCCAGAAAGGCCGAGCCAGCAAGCGTCAGCAGTTCCATGGCAAACCGGGGCGTGCGCCCTAGGGCTCTCGCCTCGAGCGCCAGGCCGCGAGCAGCAGCACAACTAGGACCGAGGCGACAAATGGCCAGTCACCAACAATGACATACGGCGTCGCACCCCGCATGGGCTGCACGGAACCCGTTAACACGTGCACCTTGAACTGCGGTGACGTCGCCATGATCGAACCATCAGCTGCAATCAGGGCACTCACACCAGTGTTGGTGGAACGTAACATCGGCCGGCCTGTCTCCAGCGCCCGTAACTGCGCGATTTGCAGATGCTGATGCGGGGCGATCGAATCACCAAACCACGCATCATTACTAACGTTCACCAGCACATTAGACTCGGGAAGCTCCGCCGCTACCTCGGAGCCGAACGCCGCTTCATAACAGATAGTGATGCCAAGTCGGATGTTGGCGTGCCGGAGAACAGATTGAACCTCTTCAGCTGGCACAAAGTTGGGCACCGGCACGCGCATGGCTTTGAGGACGGGCGTAAGAAGCGCAGCAAACGGGACATATTCACCAAACGGCACGAGGTGACGCTTGTGGTAGACAGCCTCGTCGTTGCCGAGCGCAATCACACTATTGCGAACCTTGGCCATGTCGTCACGGACAGGTATGCCAAACAGCAATGTCGCATCAAAGGGTCGCAAGTCGCTCCGCAACGCGGCGCTGAAAGTTTCCACGCGATGCGCAAATGCAGGAATGGCCGTCTCCGGCCAGACGATCAAACGTGCGCCATCCACCAGCGCTTTCTGCGTCAGGGTGCGGTAGCGACGCAAAGTGGGGACAAAGTTTTCGCGCTTCCACTTGATATCTTGCGCGTAGTTTCCCTGTACGGATGCGATGCGCAATGGCTCGCCTACCGGTTGTGTCCACACCACCCCTTGCAGTCCAAACCCGAGCAGCCAGACCGCAACCACGACGCTTACGCCCAACACGGTACCCCGCGACCGTGCGCGTACCAGAGCCGCGACGGCGCCAGCACTGACGGCCACCAGCAGCCCGGCTCCGTAACTGCCTATCACCGGAACCAGACCCGAGCCTGCCGCATCGCTTTGAGTGTAACCCAGCTGCAACCAGGTGAACCCGGTCAGCAACCAACCGCGTAACCATTCGACCAACATCCAGGCCGCCGGCAGCACCAGCAGAAACCAGGCGGCGCGCGGCATACGGTTGCAGCGCTGGGCCAGCGCCATGGCGCCCGCGGGAAACACGGCGAGAAACGCGACAAATCCAAGGGTCAGTATCCACACAATCGGACCGTGCACGTTGCTGTACTGGAAGCTTTCGCTGATCCAGCCGACGCCGGATGCAAACATGCCCAACCCAAAGCTGAAGGCTAACCAGAAGCTCGCGCGTACGCTGCGGTTGTCCACAGCGACCAACAGAACGGCCAGACACGCGGGTGCAACCGGCCACCAGGAAAACGGCGCAAATGCGAGGGGAAACAGGGCGCCCACCAGCGCCAGCGCAATGGCCAGCAGCGCCGACCTGGGTTCGCGAATCATTCCACCGGCAGACGACGCATCTGCACCAGATGAACCCGCCGCTTGTCAGCCCGGATAATCTCGAATTCGAAGTCGCCAAACACGGTCCGCTCACCGCGCGAGGGCAAATGCCCAAACGATTTGATGACAAGCCCACCAATCGTGTCGAACTCTTCGTCGTTCAAATTGACTTCGAAATATTCGTTGAAATCTTCTATAGGCGTCAGAGCCTTGATCAGATATTCACCGGTCGAACGTTCCTTGATGTAACGCTCTTCCTCAGAGTCATGCTCATCGTCAATTTCCCCGACGATCTGCTCAAGCACGTCCTCAATGGTCACCAGCCCGGCGACGCCGCCGTATTCGTCCACGACAATCGCCATGTGGTTACGACTCGCGCGGAATTCACTTAGCAACACATTAAGGCGCTTCGATTCCGGCACGTAGACCACCGGCCGCATCGCGTCGCGCAAATCGAATTCGTCCTGGTCCTGTGTCGCAAAATACGCGAGCAAGTCCTTGGCGAGCAGAATGCCTTCAACTTCGTCGCGGTTGTCGCCCAGGACCGGAAAACGTGAGTGGGCGGAATCAATCACGGTTTTGACGAACTCCTCGGGAGGCTCGTCCTCCTCGATTACAACCATCTGTGCGCGCGGCACCATGATGTCGCGCACGCGCATTTCCGCAACCTGGAGCACACCTTCCATCATGCTCAAGGCTTCGGCATCAAACAGGTTGCGGTCTTCTGCATCACGCAACATGTCCAGCAGTTGTTGCCGCGTCTTGGGCTCGCCAGTCAGTGCGGCGGTAAGTCTGTCGAGCCAACTAAGCTGCGATGCGCCGCTTTCGGCGCGTTCGTCGTTCATGGGTCTTCCGTTGCATACGGATTCGGAAATCCGAGAATTGCCAGGATATCGCGCTCTTTCGCTTCCATCACCTGGGCGTCCACGTCATCAATATGATCGTAGCCCAAGAGATGCAAGACCCCATGCACTACCAAATGCGCGTAATGGGCCTCCGTGGACTTGGCCTGGGCCGCCGCTTCAGCGCTTACCACGGGCGCACAGATGACAATGTCCCCGAGCAACGCGACGGCAATTTCTTCGGGCAGATCGCTCGGAAATGACAATACATTGGTCGCGTTGTCACGGCCGCGAAAACGATGATTGAGGTCGCGGCCTTCGGGTTCGTCCACGATCCTGACGGTGAGTTCAGAGGCCGCGTGCGTGTCCGGTAACGCGGCATCCACCCAACGTTGCACGGCTGTCAGGGCGGGCAAATCAACCGCGCTGCACGCGTACTGCACGTCCGCGCCCATTAATGTCTTGCAGCTTCGCGCACACGCGATTTCATTTGACCGGCTTTGGCCCATCGGGCTTGCGGTCAAACGCTTCGTATGCCTCCAGAATACGCGCCACCAGACGGTGGCGCACAACATCCTTGGGCTCAAAGAAGGTGAAACTGATGCCGTTGACGCCGCGAATGATATCTATCGCCTGGCGTAAGCCTGACGTCTGACCACGTGGCAGGTCGACCTGTGTGATGTCCCCAGTGACCACCGCCTTGGACCCGAACCCAATGCGGGTCAAGAACATTTTCATCTGCTCAACGGTCGTGTTCTGCGCCTCATCAAGAATGATGAATGACTCGTTCAGGGTACGCCCGCGCATGTAGGCTAGCGGCGCAACTTCGATGACATTGCGTTCAATGAGCCGCCCAACGCGCTCGAAACCCACCATTTCGAATAGCGCGTCGTACAACGGGCGCAGGTACGGATCAACTTTCTGGGCCAGATCCCCGGGCAGGAACCCGAGGCGCTCGCCGGCTTCCACGGCGGGCCGCACCAGCACCAGCCGCCGCACCGTCTCGGTCTCCAGCGCTTCCACGGCGCGTGCGACGGCCAGGTACGTCTTGCCGGTACCCGCCGGGCCAACTCCGAAGCTGATGTCATGATCACCGATACGCTCGAGGTACTTCAGCTGGTTGGCGCCGCGTGCCCTGACAATGCCGCGCCGCGTGCGCACCGTGAGTTCCGCCTGCTCCTCGTCAGCTTCGAGTAACGCCTCGATGCCCGACTCCTGCAGATAGAGATGAACCGATTCGGCGGTCAATGTCTCAGTCCCGGTCGCTTTATACAGGCGTTCCAATACGCGCGCCGCTGTACGAACGGCCTGGTCATCTCCCTGGACCGCAAAATATTCTCCACGATTGTTGATATCAACGCCGAGGCGCCGCTCCAACTCACGCAGATGCTGATCCATGGGACCACAAAGATTCGCGAGCCTGGCGTTGTCATCCGCGCCGAGCGTCAGCTCGCGCACCGCACGGGAAGGGCCGGGATTACTCAATGTTGTGCGGGCGCGTCTCGCCCGCTCTCGATACGTCCGCGCAGGGAATTGGGCATTGCACGGGTAATGCGCACGGGCACAAACTGCCCGATGTAGCCCCTGGGCCCGGGAAAATTCACCACACGGTTGTTCTCCGTACGCCCGGCGAGTTCGCTCCTGTCCTTCTTGGCCGGTCGTTCGACCAGAACCTGCTGCACGGTCCCCACCATGGCTTCGCTGAACTGCGCGGCTTGTGCTGAAACCTGCGCCTGCAGTCGTGCGAGACGTTCTTTTTTGACCTCTGCAGGTACCTCGTCGGCGAGATCCGCTGCTGGCGTGCCAGGTCGCGCGCTGTAGACGAAGCTGAACGAGCTATCAAAGTTGAGCTCGCGAATCAGATCCATCGTAGCCTCAAAATCAGCCTCGGTCTCGCCCGGGAAGCCAACAATGAAGTCCGACGATAGCGACAGATCGGGTCGTGCTTCACGCAGTCGCGCGACCGTGTCGCGGTACTCGGCAATCGTATGCTGGCGTTTCATCTGCTTCAGGATGCGGTCGCTGCCGCTTTGTACCGGCAGGTGCAGATGGCTAACCAACTTCGGTACTTCGCGGTAAGCGTCCACCAGCGTGTCGTTGACTTCGATTGGATGCGAAGTCGTGTAGCGAATTCGCCCGATCCCCTCGATCGCAGAAGCATATTCGATCAATGTGGCGAGATCCGCTTCTTCGCCCGGCACGCTCTCATCTCTATAGGCATTGACGTTTTGCCCAAGGAACGTGACTTCGCGTACGCCCTGGCCTGCCAGGTCCGAGACCTCTAGCAGAACTTCGTCAATGGCCCGAGAGAACTCTTCGCCACGGGTATAGGGGACCACGCAGAAGCTGCAGTACTTGCTACAGCCTTCCATGACGGAGATGAACGCCGTTGGTCCGTGCGCGCGCGCAGCGGGGAGCTGATCGAATTTCTCGACCTCCGGAAACGAGACGTCAATCTGTGGAGCACGCGTAGCTTCCGCGCGCGTCAGCAGTTCAGGTACGCGTTGCAGTGTCTGAGGACCGTAAACGACATCCACAAACGGCGCGCGTGCCTGGATAGCCGAACCTTCCTGGCTCGCGACACATCCGCCCACGCCGATGACAACGTCGGGACGTGCCTCCTTGTAGGCGCGCCATTGCCCAAGCTGCGAGAACACCTTCTCCTGAGCTTTTTCGCGCACCGAGCAGGTGTTCACCAGTAACACGTCGGCTTCGTCGGGATTGTTAGTAAGTTCCAGGCCGTGCGATTCACCCAACAACTCCGCAGTTTTGGCAGAGTCGTATTCGTTCATCTGACAGCCGAACGTTTTGATATAGAGTTTGCGCGGCATTAATGCACCCGCGGCGCGCCTCGCTCGAATGGTCGAGGCGGGAAAAAAGGGCCGACACGTTACACGCTAGTTGCCTCCCTGTCATCCACGGCTTTGCGTGCCAACCCGGATTGGGGACTCCGCATATAGCGCGGCAGCACACGCCGCAATGGCAACTCGACTATAATCGCGGGCCGCAAATTTCCAGCCTGAGCGAGTTGACGCGTGTTTTTCTTCGCCTCTCAACAACGGCCAAACGCCTCCCGGCCAGACATGCCTCGTTACCTCGCACGGCGCGGCGTACCCAAGCAGAAAGAAATTAACGAAATCGGTCGCACCGAAGAAACGTGGCTCGGTCATCCGGTTGCCATCATTTTGCGTGCACTGCGTGCTGCCGGTTACCAAAGGCGTGCGGCGCTCCATCGTGGCCTGGGTGGCTGGCGCACCGCTCCGTCAGCCAAGATCCGGGCTGTACCAGGTAGTTGGTAAAGTGGGTCACGCCACGGCATCCCCTGAGCGGGCCCCCTATCGTGAGCATGTCAGCCACCCGTGTGCTTGGCGCAGCGCGGATGCGGGTCTGCTCGAACGTCTGACGCTCAAGCTCGACCAAAAAGAGCAGGCGGTGCTCCTGAACATCGCGCAGCAGCTGGACGCAGACGACGCTGACGTTACGAGTCTGGACACAAACGCAATTGATCTTGGCCCGATGGAGCAGCGCCTGGACGAAGCGCAGCACTCCCTGACCCATGGCCACGGGCTGGTGCTGGTCCGCGGCGTGCCTGTCGACAATCTTTCGCTCGGTGCCATCGAGAAACTTTACTGGGTGCTCGGCAGCCGCTTTGGTGTGCCGGTTTCACAGTCTGTGATGGGCGATCGTATTGGCCACGTGACTGACGTGTCGGGCAAGGATCCGAATGAGCGCGCGTACCGCAACAGCCTCGAACTACCTTTACATACCGATATTTCCGACATCGTGGCTATGTTGTGCATCCGACCCGCCATGCGAGGTGGCGTCAGCCTGTACTCGAGTGTGGCGACCGTGCACAACGTCATGTTGTCGCAGTGCCCTGAGCTGCTGGCCCCGTTGTACCGGGGCTACCGCATGCACTTGTTTGGAGAACAAAGCCCTGGTGCATCGCCGGTCACCGAGCACTATGTGCCGGTCCTGTCCGAGCGGGACGGTTACGTATCGGCGCGGATTGTGCCGGAATACATCGACATGGCCGAAGTGGAGCTGGGCGAACCGCTTAGCGAGCTGGAGCGCGCAGCCATCAACCATTTTCTGGCCATCGCGTCCGATCAGGCTCACTGCCTGCGCCTGACGTTGCAGGCAGGTGACCTGACGTTTATCAACAACTACGCCATTTTGCATGCACGCTCGCTGTTTGATGATTTCCCCGAGCCAGAGCGGCGCCGGCTGCTGCTGCGACTATGGCTGAAAGGCCACGAATGCCGCCCGCTGGACACCACCGCCCTCGATGCGCGTCGCGATGGCATCGCGCCTCAGACGGAACGAGAGTCCAGCTACTTCGCCGGTGACACCGCGCGCAAAGCCAACCGCGGTCGCTACGGCGAAACGCTGGTCTGAGCATCAAAAAAATGGGCCGCTAATGCGGCCCATTACCACACCATAGAGAGTGTCGCTCGGTACTACGGAGGGTTCGCGCCGATCTTGTGGATCGAGAGATCTGCGCCTTCGTACTCTTGTTCTTCGGTCAGGCGAATACCAACGGCCGTACGGACCAGGCCGTAGACCACGAAGCCCCCGACCAGAGCAATGACGATGCCCATGACGGTACCAACCAGCTGTGGCATGAATCCAACGCCGCCCATGCCGCCCAAGGCTTCAAGGCCGAAGATCCCGCAGGCTATTCCGCCCCACGCGCCACACAGGCCATGTAGTGGCCATACACCCAACACATCATCGATCTGCCATTTGTTCTGCGCTGCCGTGAATGTCGACACGAACAACGCGCCTGCAACGCCACCCGTAATCAGGGCGCCTACCGGGTGCATCACGTCAGAGCCTGCACAGACGGCGACAAGACCCGCCAGCGGGCCGTTGTGCACAAACCCAGGGTCGTTGCGGCCAACCAGCTGCGCAACCAGCACACCGCCAACCATTGCCATAAGAGAGTTCAAAGCGACCAGGCCGCTCACACCTGCGACCGCCTGCGCTGACATCACGTTAAAGCCGAACCAACCAACGGTCAGGATCCACGCCCCCAACGCCAGGAAAGGAATACTGGAGGGCGGGAAGGCCTGCGCAATCTTGCCGTCTTTGTATCGACCGGCACGTGCACCAAGCAACAGCACTGCGGCGAGCCCGATCCAACCACCCACGCCATGCACAACGATGGAGCCGGCAAAATCGTGGAATTCGTGACCAAACGTCGCTCCGATCCACTCCTGAATGCCAAAGTTTCCGTTCCAGACGATACCCTCAAAAAACGGGTAGACCAGCGCGACCAGCAACGCGGACGCCAACAACTGAGGGTAGTAGCGGGCACGCTCTGCGATACCACCGGAGATAATGGCCGGTATGGCAGCCGCAAATGTCAGCAGGAAGAAGAACTTGACCAGTTCGTAGCCATTGCTGACCGACAGTTCCGACGCAGGGCTCAGGAAGCCCGTCCCGTAAGCGATGCCGTAACCTATGAAAAAATAGGCAATCGTCGAAATGCTGAAGTCGCCAATGATCTTAACCAGCGCGTTAACCTGGTTTTTGTGCCGGACCGTGCCCACTTCAAGAAACGCAAACCCGGAGTGCATGGCCAGCACCATGATGGCCCCCATCAGCACGAACAGGACGTCGGCGCCCGATTGCAGTGCTTCCATCGTATTACTCCCTCACCAAAATGATTCAATAAGCAACTGCAAACGCTAAAGCAGGATGCGTGCCACGCCGTTGAGGATGGAAGGAGCACTGTTTTGGCTCAAAATCCGGGTTATCTCCCGACTTTGGCGCAAGGGAGAGCACCATATAGGTGCAAACAACCCTCGCTCTGCACAATCTCAGTGCAGTTCCATGCTGTACGTTCAAATGGGTACGCCCGCAGGATGAGGGAACTTTGGGGCGCCCCGAGGTTTGGCTGCAGATTCAACGTCCAATTGCAGCTCTCACAGACAAATCTTGCCTTCCCCAGGGCCAATGGCCTGGCGAGTGGATGTGGCGCCTGTGCGCGGAACGGCGCTACAAAATCAGTAAGGGAACGTTAGTGAGCGTAAGACGGGTCGAGTTGATAGAAGCCGTCGTCCAGCTTGCCAAAGGTCTCGTCCACGGACGGATGTTCGACCGGCAACCCCGTGTCATCCACCAGTAGATTCTGCTCCGACACGTAGGCTTCGTAATAGCCCTCGTCGTTTTCCGCGTACAGGTGGTAAAACGGCTGATCTTTCCGAGGACGGATGTGTTCCGGAATGGCCTGATACCACTCCTCGGTGTTGCTGAACTCGGGATCAACGTCGTAGATCACGCCGCGGAACGGGAACAGGCGATGTTTGACGACCTGCCCAATCGAGAATTTGGCAGAAAGGCTTTCGTAGCTGTTCATCTCAGGGCCCATCAACTGGTCTCATCCGCTTACCGTGCGCCGTGTGCGCGGGCGATGCGCATCGCGGCAACTATTAGACGCGAGTGTTGCCTGAAAGATTCCAGCGCCCGCGATGGCGTCGGCTTCATCTGGCGATTCGATCCGCTAATTTCAACACTTGGACCGATGATCGTATCCGCGTGTCGCCACTTTGGACAAGCGGAAGCTGACGCAAATTGCGTACAGAACAGCGATTGTGTACCTCACGGCGTGTCTACGAACATCTGGCGTGACTCGTCAGAAACCGAATTACCTCGCCCTTCGAACTCGGGCTGACAAACTTTCCCACGCAAATGGCGAAGTTCGCGGTGATGCTTGTTGCACTATTTATAGAGCAGACCTATTACAGCAATGGAAATCGTCAATTGGAGCTATTATTGGCTCAGATCTACACTTAGCGCACGTCGCCAAAGTTGGGCGACGCCTGTTATTCGATAAGTGCACAACGAACAGGAGAGGACTCTCATGGACCTGAAAGGTAGCAATACCGAACAAAACCTGAAGGACGCGTTCGCGGGCGAATCGCAAGCCAACCGTCGTTATCTGTATTTCGCAGCGAAAGCTGACGTCGAAGGCTACAACGACGTATCCGCCGTGTTCCGCTCGACAGCTGAAGGCGAAACTGGACACGCACACGGTCACCTCGAGTACCTCGAGAGCGTGGGCGACCCGGCCACCGGCCTGCCGATTGGCACGACCTCCGAAAACCTGAAGGCGGCAATTGCTGGCGAAACGCACGAGTACACCGATATGTACCCGGGCATGGCCAAAACGGCGCGCGACGAAAGCTTCGACGAAATCGCCGACTGGTTCGAAACGCTGGCTAAGGCCGAGCGCTCGCACGCGAACCGTTTCCAGAAAGCTCTGGATTCGCTCGACGGCTAACGTCGTCACGGAGCGTTCACGGATAACGTGAGCCCCTTTCGTTCGGCGGTCATCGGGCCGCCGAACGACCTAACTGCGTCTGACTCCGTGCCTCCTCGCACCGGTTCCACGGTCCCGATTCGGGCCTGACGCAGCCCCTTGATTTTGCGCCAGATTGGCGGCCCACACCTGCTTCCGGGCGCGCGGCTGGGAACGGCATCAGCAATTGGAGACTCCTTACCATGGCGACAGTGCGTGAAGGCAGCCTGGAGGCACCCACTCGACACCCGCTCGATTGGAAGAGCGAAGAGTTTTACGACGAGAATGCGCTCAATGCGGAGCTCGAACGCGTTTTTGATGCTTGCCACGGTTGCCGGCGCTGCGTGAGTCTGTGCCAGTCTTTCCCCACGCTTTTCGATCTTGTCGACGAATCCGAAACGATGGAGATGGACGGGGTGTCCAAGTCCGACTACTGGAAAGTGGTCGACCATTGTTACCTATGTGACCTTTGTTACATGACCAAATGTCCTTACGTGCCACCGCACGAATGGGCGATCGATTTCCCACACCTGATGTTGCGCGCCAAGGCCGTTAAATATCGCAAAGGACAAACCAAGACCCGCGACAAGCTGATCACCAATACCGACACCGTCGGGAAATTTGCGACGATTCCGGTTGTTGTAAATGCCGTGAACGCGGCGAACAAGACTCCGATGCTGCGTAAAGCATTGGAGTCAACGTTAGGCATCCACGCCGAAGCCAATCTGCCCCGTTACGAATCCCCGACGTTGCACCAGCGGCTTCGCAACCATGACAGTGGCGTGGATAACGTTCAGCCCGCTGGTCGCACGAACGGCAAGGTGGCGCTGTTCGCAACCTGTTACGGCAACTTCAACGAACCGCATATCGGCGAAGATCTCGTGGCTGTATTCGAGCACAACGGAATACCGGTCACGATTGCGACCGACGAACAGTGTTGCGGGATGCCCAAGTTGGAGTTGGGTGATCTTCAGGCGGTTGAGCGGGCGAAAAACGCGAATATCCCCCAACTCATTCAACTCATCGACGCGGGCTGGGACATTGTTGCCCCCGTGCCGTCGTGCGTGTTGATGTTCAAGCAGGAACTGCCGTTGATGTTCCCGGATGACCAAGACGTACAGCGCGTGCGCGAAGCGATATTTGATCCATTTGAGTATCTTGCGATCCGGCACCGCGCCGGCTGCTTCAATACCGACTTCAAACAGTCGCTGGGCGCGGTTGCCTATCAGGTGGCCTGCCATCAGCGCGTGCAGAACATCGGGCCCAAGACTCGCGACATCCTGTCGCTGATACCGGATACGGACGTCAAGACGATCGAACGTTGTTCGGGGCATGACGGCACCTACGCGGTCAAGTCGGAAACGTACGAAGCCGCGCAGAAAATCGTGCGCCCGGTGGTGCGGCAGGTCACCGGACACAACGCAGAACACGTAGTCAGCGACTGTCCAATGGCCGGTAGTCACGTCGCGCATGCCGCGGGCCATGACGTTGCGACTCATCCAATCAGCTTGTTACGGCAAGCCTACGGAATCTAAATGATGCAAAAACTTTCGCGCGCAGACTTGATGTCGCTTGAGGCTTACAGCGAGGCTCGTCCCGACTTTCGCGCTCGTGTGATTGCTCACAAACGCAATCGCCAGGTGCGTCTGGGGCCGCACGCGACGCTGTATTTTGAAGACCGGCTTACGATGCAGTACCAGATTCAGGAGATGCTTCGCATCGAACGTGTGTTTGAGGCGGCCGGGATACAGGAAGAGCTGGACGCCTATAACCCCCTGATTCCAGACGGTGAAAACTGGAAAGCCACGTTCATGATCGAGTACGACGATCCGGAGGAACGGAAAGTCGCCCTTGAGCGCTTGCTGGGCATCGAGGACCGCGTCTGGGTACAGGTGGCTGATGGCGAGCGCTGTTATGCCATCGCTGACGAAGACCTCGAACGCAACCGCGACGAAAAGACGTCAGCGGTGCATTTCATGCGCTTTGAACTGGGCGCCGCCGGCGCCGCCGCAGTCAAGAATGGCTCCACCATTGCGATGGGTGTTGACCTGGATGCATACAACCACACGGTTACAGCGGTGCCAGACAACGTACGCGACTGCCTGGCTGGCGACCTGTCCTGAATCCTGCTGCAACGGCCGCCTAGCCGACACCAGGTACTGGCCCGGTAGCGCCGGGCATGCGAACAGGGTCTATCCGCATCCGGTCCGTGGCTACATCACACTTCCAGAGTTAAGTCTTCTGAAACAGTGGACCTCAAGAGTCGCGTTATCGCATTAATGTGCTTAACTTAGGATGAGACGAAGTTCTGAAGATATGGAGTACTTCGCAGGCACAGAGTTCCGGCCGTGGGGATATGTTACAAGCCAACGTCGTCGCACA